>Ga0302213_1000470_pt1 | contig 22322 bp, 14 predicted proteins | sample II_Fen_N1_2_FD_194583 | JGI IMG/M metagenome (GOLD analysis project Ga0302213, IMG submission 194583) | Peat permafrost microbial communities from Stordalen Mire near Abisko, Sweden - II_Fen_N1_1 | ecosystem: Environmental > Terrestrial > Soil > Wetlands > Permafrost | place: Sweden: Abisko...
GTAATTCCTTTGGCTCGACTACTCAGAGAACCATTGATTCTGTGAAAGTTGCCGGCTTTAATACAGTCAGGCTTCCTGTTGCCTGGTTCTATCATTCTGATACTGCCACTTATAAAATTGATGCAACATGGCTTGCCAATGTGAAAAAGGTAGTTGATTATTGTATGAAAGATAGCATGTATGTGGTTATGAATACCCATTGGGATACTGGATGGTTGGATGATCATATAAATGTAAAAGATTCAGCCAAAGTAAATGCCAGACAACGTGCGCATTGGACTCAAATTGCGAATTATTTTAAAGCTTACAATGACCATCTGCTTTTCGCCAGTGCAAATGAGCCTCCTGCGAAAGATGCAACTCAGATGTCTGTTTTATTATCATATCACCAGACTTTTATTAACGCCGTTCGTGTTACCGGCGGAAACAATAGCTCTCGTACGCTCGTCGTTCAGGGACCATCGACAGATATTTCCGATACTTATAAATTGATGAGTACAATGCCGAAAGATCTGATTGCCAATCGTTTGATAGTTGAAGTCCATTATTATACTCCTTGGAATTTCTGTGGTCTAAATGGAGATGCAGGCTGGGGCAAAATGTTTTATTATTGGGGAAAGGGCAATCATTCTACCACCGATGTTTCCCGTAATGCCACTTGGGGCGAAGAAAGCGATATGGATAAATATTTAGGGCAAATGAAGACAAAGTTTATCGATAAAGGGATTCCTGTTATTGTTGGAGAATATGGCGCATTCAGAAGAGATCTGAGCAAGTTAAGCCCTCCTGAACCCCTTTCTGATCAGGCGCTTCACAATGCTTCAATTAAATCATTTTACAGGTATTTTGTGAAAGCGGCAATGAATAAGGGAATTATAACCTATTGCTGGGACACAGGGGGAGTATTCAACTTCTCTACCGGAAAGACAAATGATAAAGATGTATTAAGTTCTATCCAGCAGGGTGTCAAAGACGCATCTCCAATTTTGGGTACAACTAATTTACAGGATAATGGGTTGGAATTATATCCAAATCCATTTACAACATCACTTAATTTAAAGATTGATAATCCTGGTGATATAGACCGTATTACGGTGTTCGATATGATGGGCCGGCAGGTCGAAACGGTTGGGCATTCAGCAGTTAATGGTTCATTGACTTTAGGTTCTTCGCTGAAACCGAACATATATATTGTACAAATTGCAGGAAAATGCTGGACAAAATCCTTTAAAATTTTGAAGAGGTAGCCTTATTCAAAGGCATTTTAATGCCTGAATCTTTATTCGTTATACCTTATAATTTAAGTTAGCCGGGTTAATTTTACCCATTAAAATAAAACTCTGTGCAACGTTGCGCAAAGTAAATACCAATGTTTAATTATTAAAATCAATCACATGAAAAAACACTTCTCAATTAGAAAACTCCGTTTAATGAGTTTTGCAATCGTACTTTTAATGTCCGCAAATGTGTGGGCGCAGTCAGTTACCATAGCTGTAGATGCCAGCCAAAACAAGCGCTTGATTTCTCCCAATATATATGGGAAAAATGATGGCTTGGAAAATTCAGTGCAATATTATAAAGATGCGGGATTACGCTTCGTGAGGGTTGGGGGTAACAATGCAACAACTTATAACTGGAGGGCTAAGCTTGATGTTCATCCCGACTGGTATAATAATGTTTATGCTTCTGATTGGGATGTTGTGGCACAAAGAGTTATGGACAATAGCGCTAACAACATCCAGGGGATGTTTACCTTTCAGTTATTGGGCAGAGCTGCATCCAGCAACCAACATAATTTCAATGACTGGGGTTTCAACCAATCACAATATTGGTCTGGTCTTAGTCAGAATTTAGCCGGTGGAGGAGTCGTTAATCCAGCCGGTGGCGGCAAGGCTCTGGTTGATGGAGATGTTAATTTGTTTACTAAGCCATGGCCAGCCGACTCTTCGGTTGCAATTCTAACTAATTGGTTTGGCGCCAATGGTAAAGGGTATGACAAGAATAAGTTTGTTTACTGGAGTATGGACAACGAGGTAGATATATGGAGCGGCACGCACGATTATGCTATGCCAGTACAGCTAGCGGCCTCTGCATTTATGGATCGTTACATCGAATTAGCGAAAAAAGCGAAAGCAATAAATCCTAACATCAAGCTTTGCGGACCTGTTGGTACCTCTGAATGGTTCTGGTACAATTGGGCAAGTGAAAATATATGGATCAATGGAAAGTTTTATCCATTTCTTGAGTATTTCATCAAACGCCTTGGCGATGAATATAAAGCAACCGGTATTAAACTGGTAGACGTAATAGATATTCACAACTACCCTTGGTATAATAGTAATGATACTGCTGCACTGCAGGGACACCGGATTTATTTTGACCAAACCTATAATTATCCTGGAGCAAACGGTATTAGAAAAATGAACGGCGGCTGGGATAACTCACTTAAAAAAGAATATATTTTCAAGCGTGTCAATGACTGGGTAACCGAAGAGTTTGGCGCAAACAGCGGCATAACAACCGGGGTAAGCGAATGGGGTACCATGTCAAGTAGTAACCCAAGCCTTGAATCTGTTATTTATGCTTCGCATCTTGGTACATTTGCAAACAATGGCGTTGAACTGTTTTCACCATGGAACTGGTCAATCGGTATGTGGGAAACCTTACACCTGTTTAGCAAGAATGCGAAAAAATATAGTGTTTCAAGTGTTTCAACAGCAGATACTATCGTTTCGGCTTATTCCTCGATAAATGAAGCCGCAGACTCGATGACAATATTGCTTGTAAACCGCGACATGGCAGCTTCCCGCACTTCTACAATCAATCTGAGCAATTTTAATGTTGACAATGGGAATTACAAAACATTGCAGTTGTCATCTTTACCTGCCACTGAGAGTTTTGTTTCGGAGACTCAAAATGCACTGAAAACAAATACAGTAGCGGTGAATTCAAATTCACTTACGATAACTGTACCGGCACTATCTACAACAGCAATTCTGCTGAAAAAAGCTGCAGCGATTACCTATGTTTCTTTCACCAATCGAGCCACTGGACTGTTAATTGATGGCATGGGTAGAACGAATAATGGAGACAACTGTGGTCAATGGAGTAACAGTGGAAGTACAGCTCAGCAATGGGTTTTAGAAACAGCTGGAAGCTATGTTAAAATAAAAAACAAGAATACAGGTTTATACATTGATGGCATGGGTAAAACTGCTAATAATTCTATTGCCGGTCAATATAGCAGCAGTACCAGTAATAATCAGCAATGGCAAAAAGTAACATCAGGAAGTTATATTAAGTTCAAGAACCGAGCTACCGGTTTGTATCTTGATGGTTTGGGCAAAACTACTAATGGTGCTGATTTATGTCAATATAAGACCAGTAATAGCAATAATCAGCTATGGACAATAACTACTGTCAGTGGACCTCTACTTGTAAAATCAGTAACAACTGAAATTGCAACTGTAGAACAAGTAGAAAACCAGATGTCATTGTATCCGAATCCATTCACATCTACTTTTGAACTAAAATGCGATAAGCCCGACGAGATTGTGTCTATTGATGTGTTCGATATGATGGGGAAGAAAGTTGAAACAATAAAAGGTTCGGCTGTTTCAAACTCAATGACTTTAGGTTCTTCCCTAAGTCCCAACATGTATATTGTACAAGTTTATGGAGAAAGTTGGACAAAATCCTTTAAAATAATTAAGAAGTAATTATTCGGTTTGAGAAAGTAGAATGAATCTGCTTTTTGAGGATAAAAATAGATAAATAACGTAATAACCTGGGCGTATCATTTGATTTGTCTTTGGTTATTTCGTTATTTTAATAGTAATTTTGAACGTGTTAGTATGTATATTTTAAGGTTTGTATTTTAAGAGTAGATTATGAAACAATTCTTGATTTTTTTGTTAGTGTTATTTTCAGGGCTTGCCGTTGAGGCGCAAAATGCCAATCAGTTTTTTCCTGAGAAAGACCTGGTCACGACCGGTATCTATTATTATCCCGAACATTGGAAAGAAAACCAGTGGGAACGTGATATCAAGAAGATTTCGGATATGGGTTTTGAGTTTGTCCACATCGCTGAGTTTGCGTGGTTCAAAATGGAGCCCGAGGAAGGTAAGTTTGATTTTGCATGGCTTGACAAAGTGGTGGATCTTTGTGCCAAGTATCACCTAAAGGTGGTTATGTGTACGCCTTCGGCAACTACCCCGACATGGATGCGCATCAACTATCCCGAAACCTTTATTATGGACAGCCACTACATTCGTGCCGAGAATGGTACGCGCGGACTGGGTTCAATTGCAAACCCCAAATATCGTATGTTTGTGGAGAGAATTGTAACCGAAATGGCCAAACATTATGGGCAAAATAAAAATGTAACTGGTTGGCAAATCGATAATGAGCCCCCGGCAATTCCCGACTACAGCCCGGCATCGCAAGAGGCCTTCAGGCTTTGGCTGAAAGCAAAATACAAAACCATTGATGCGTTGAATAATGCGTGGGGAGCCGCTTTCTGGAGCCAGTGGTTTAACAATTTCGAACAGGTTATTATCCCAAATACTAATTTAGTGGGCTGGTGGGGTAACAATCCTCATGCGTTGCTCGATTTCAAACGCTACTGTGCCGATGCCCAAGCCGAATTTTTGGATCTTGAGGCAGACGCTTTGAGAAAGTACATTTCTAAAAATCAATATACAACAACTAATTATACGGCAATTTGCACAGGTGCAGATCCGAGACGTACCAAAAAACTTGATTTTGCTGCCTACACCGCTTATCCAAATGGTGGCAGTGGTAATATAGGGGAATTAGGATTTCGTCTGGGCGACAGTAAAGCTGTTCTTTTTGCTGCCGAGTATTATAAATCGGTCGGTGGAGTTTCCGGTGTGATGGAAATGCAACCCGGCCCAGTCAACTGGGGTAGCTACAATCCGCTGCTTCTGCCGGGAACGGTACGCATGTGGCTGTATCACACCTTTGCTGCGGGAGGAAAATTGGCTTGTTCTTATCGTTTTCGTCAGGTTTTGTACAGCTCGGAGCAATACCACTCAGGAGTGATAAAAACTGATGGGGTAACACCATCGCAGGGTGGAGAGGAGTATATCCAATTTATGAAGGAAGTAAAAGAACTCAGGAAACAATACAAACCGGGTACAAAGATGCCCGAAAAACTGGCTTCCCGTTCAACGGCTATCCTTTGGAATCTCGAAAACTACTGGAGTATAGACAGGCAAAAGCAAACCTTCCAATGGGATGCGTGGAATTATCCGGTGAAGTTCCTCGAAATGGCAAAATCCTTCGGAGCTCCCACAGCTGTGATTCCAGAAACAGCAGACTTTTCTAAGTATAAATTTCTTATTGTTCCGGCGTATGAATTGGCCGATTCGGCTTTGGTGAAGAAATGGAACGATTATGCAGCAAACGGAGGTCACCTGATCATTACCTGCCGTACGGCGACTAAAAATCGCGACGGGCATTTTTGGGAAGGGGAATGCGCTGCTCCCATTTCAGGCCTTATCGGGGCGCATGTCAAAGCCACCGATATGCTTTCGGGTTACGCTAAAGGAGACATTGTGATGAAATCGTCCCATTACGGTTGGAATAACTGGGCTGATTTGCTCGATGCCGATAAAAATACCGAAGTGCTTGCAACTTATGACAACCAGTTCTATAAAGGAAAAACAGCCGTTGTAAAACACAAAGTTGGTAAGGGGTCAGTTACCTATATTGGTGTCGATACCGATGACTCAAAACTTGAAAAGGATATTTTGCGCGATACTTACACCAAAGCTGGTGCAACTACCGAAAACTACCCTGAAGGTGTTTATGTTTATTGGCGCGATGGATTTTACATTGCCGTAAACTATTCTTCGGATAATTATACCATGAACCTGCCTGCAACTGCCAAAATATTAGTTGGAGAAAATATATTGAAACCGGCAGGTGTTTTGGTTTGGAGTGAATAATAAATAATACTATAATTACTTTTTTATGAAACGAATTTCTTTTTTTATTGTATTTCTGGTTGCCGCAGGATACATGTTCGCAGCCGGCACTGTTCAAACATTGCAAAACGGCATGAAGGTTTCGCCCAAAAATGGAGCAGCGAAAACCATTGAAATCAATGTTGTTAATAGTCAAATTGTCCGTGTTCAAGCTTCACCGGAAAGCGTTATTCCAAACGTATCGAGTCTCTGCGTTGTACAGGGATTAGCATCAAAAACGCCATTTAAAGTGACAAACAATGCAAAATTGGCACAACTATCTACCGATGAACTTGTGGTGAAAGTTTCACTGCTTACAGGTGACATTTCATTTTCTGACAAATCGGGGAAAGTATTGCTTCAAGAGGTAAAAGGCGGAAGAAGCTTTAAGCCATTTGCTGTTGAAAACGATAAAGGCTACACTATGCAACAAGTCTTCACCGGTACTCCCGGAGAAGCGATTTATGGCTTGGGGCAACATCAGTCGGACGACTTCAACTACAAAAACAAAAGCGAAGATCTTTTCCAGTACAACACGAAGGTGTCAATCCCTTTCATTATGTCCACCAACAACTATGGAATTTTATGGGATAACTATTCGCAGAGCAAGTACGGCGATCCACGCGATTACAAGGATCTGAACCAATTTACGCTCTACAACAGTGAGGGTAAGGAAGGTTCACTTACTGCCACGTACACTCAAAAAAACCAAGCTCCGATTGTCCGTCAGGAATCGGCGATAGATTACGAAAACTTGAAAACAGTTAAGAAATTTCCAGTCGAATTCAAATTCAACGATGGTTCGATCGTTTGGGAAGGATCTATCGTTGCAAACGCAACCGATACATTCAAGTTCAGCCTTTATTATGCAGGATACACTAAAGTATGGCTTAACGATTCATTGATAGTGCCCGAACGTTGGAGAACTTCGTGGAATCCAAATACCTACCGTTTCCGTTTCCCACTTGAAAAAGGGAAACGTACTAAAATAAAAATGGAATGGAAACCAGATGGCGGTGTTTCTTATATCGGTCTGAAAGCATTATCTTCAAGCATGTTGGAGAAAAATGGCAATATATCTTTTTGGTCTGAAATGGGCGACAAGATGGATTACTATTTTATTGCAGGTAAAAATATGGACAATGTGATCAGCGGGTACCGCACTCTGACCGGCAAGGCAAGCATTATGCCTAAATGGGCTATGGGTTACTGGCAAAGTCGCGAACGTTATAAAACACAAGATGAATTGCTGAACGTTGTTTCGGAATATCGTAAGCGTAATATTCCACTTGATAATATAGTTCTTGACTGGAATTACTGGCCGGAATCTGAGTGGGGAAGCCACAAATTCGATCTTGCTCGTTTCCCGGATGCAAAAGGTATGGTGGATTCGTTACACAAAGAGAATGCTCATATCATGATTTCGGTATGGCCGAAGTTCTATGTAACAACCGACCATTTCAAACAATTTGAACAAAAAGGCTGGATGTATATGCAGGCTGCGAAAGATAGTATCCGCGACTGGGTTGGGCCGGGATATGTCGGATCGTTCTACGATGCATACAGTGCCGGAGCACGAAAATTGTTCTGGAATCAGATGAAAGACAACATTTACGTAAAAGGATTTGATGCTTGGTGGATGGATGCTTCAGAACCAAATGTCAGGGATTGTACCGATATGGATTATCGCAAAAAATTGTGCGGACCAACGGCTCTTGGTTCTTCCTGGAAATATTTTAATGCTTATGCGCTAGAGAATGCCGATGCTATCTACAATGGACAACGTGAAGTGGATAATAACAAACGTGTATTCTTGTTGACACGTTCTGGATTTGCCGGTTTGCAACGTTATTCTACCGCAACATGGAGTGGCGATATCGCTACCCGTTGGGAAGATATGAAGGCGCAAATATCAGCAGGACTTAACTTTGCCATGTCAGGTGTTCCATTCTGGACTATGGATATTGGTGGATTCTGTGTTGAAAAACGTTACGATGAAGGACAAAAAGCATTTGACAAAACAGGTCTGGAAAATGCGGATCTTAACGAATGGCGTGAGCTGAACGTGCGTTGGTTTCAGTTTGGATCATTTGCGCCACTTTTCCGCAGCCATGGACAATTCCCATACCGCGAAATATACAACATGGCTCCTGAAAATCATCCGGTTTACAAAAGCCTTGTTTATTACGACCAACTACGTTATCGCCTGATGCCATATATATACTCATTGGCAGGTATGGCTTACCATAGCGATTATACGTTGATGCGTTCGTTGGCCATGAGTTATACAGCAGATAAGAAAACTTTCGGCGTTAGCGACCAATTCCTTTTAGGTCCGGCATTGATGGTTTGTCCGGTTTACAGCTACAAAGCGCGCAACCGTGAGGTTTATTTCCCTGCTGAAAACAAGTGGTACGATTTCTACTCTAACAAACTTATAGAAGGTGGACAAAAAGTAAGTGTAGAAGCTCCGCTCGAACGCATTCCTCTGTTCGTTCCTGCCGGTACTATCCTGCCAGTTGGTCCGGTGATGCAATATGCTTCCGAAAAGAAAGGCGAAAATATCGAAATACGAGTGTATCGAGGTAAAGACGGTAAGTTCAGCTTGTACGAAGACGAGGGCACTAACTACAATTACGAAAAAGGACTTTTCTCTAACATTAGCTTCGACTACAACGATGCTGAAGGTATCCTTACCATTGGCGACCGCAAAGGCAGTTTTGAAGGTATGTTGATAAACAGGACATTCCGTATTATCGCAATCGGCAAAACAACGTCAGAACCTAAAACTATTCAATATGATGGCTCAAAAATTGTTGTGAAATTATAAAATACAATTATTTGCAAAATGAGACGAATATGTTGCTTCGAAACTATAGTATAGCATTAGTTTTGTGCAACATGTTCGTTTCATTTTATATTTATAAGCAATTTATTATAACCTGAAATCAATAATTCTGTCAATAGTTTAGGAATCTCTATAATGGTTACTGCGCAGCAAAATAAAACCGTATACCTTGTTGTAACCAAACCTTTTGAAGATCGGGTGGAAAATGCACTTTCGTTGCTGACTACTAAAGAATAGGTCGAATTTTGCTATGCGCAGTCAAGATTTAGTTCAAAAGGTATTGCCCGCTTAGGTATTCCAGAAGTTCGTCACGTGACATCAAAGGAAAAGTGGATGTAAACGTTAGATAAGTGAGTAATGCTTAACCGAAAATAAATCTATTACAACACAATATACTAATGTCGAAATTTCCAGTTAAATAAAAGTGGTGAAATGAACTATAAATTACTTTTATTCTGTTAATTTATCAGCCCTAGTAAGATAACAAAACTTAAACAAAAAATGCATTTCCCATTGCCTGGAAATGCATTTTTGTTTATCTGTCTTAGATTTAGTAATGTTAGTCTACTTCAATTACTAGGTACTTGCTAACGCTCCAGAACTCACTCGGATCAACAATAAGTAGTACGAAGTTGCCGTTCTCCTTTTCGAGTGTATAGGACGATTTTGGGTGGCTTGTGAGTATTTTTGCATGTGTCGAGTACAAAGGGATTGATTTTGTGTTACGCGCGTCAATACGTACAAAATAATTTTTATTGAAATCGCTTTGAAGAACCCGTTGGGAGCTGAATAATCCATCGGAAGTAATAATCTTTTGCTTCTTCAGTTCGCTTCTTGAGCCAAAAACATACCATGCGGTGTGAATTGTTTCGTCTTGCTCCTTAATTTTGGTTTCATTCGTTTTGTTTTCGGTGGATAGTTCTTCTATGTTCTGATCTTTCTCAGATACTACATTGTTAAGTTGAACAATTAAGGAGTCTTTTTTCGATAAATCGGTTTGTAAAAGCGTTACCTTAGTACTTTCTTCTTCAAGTGATTTTGTTAAACGAGCAATGGTTTGTTCAAGTTCGGACGATTTGAAAGCACTTTTCTTTAATTTCGATTTTAGACGAGCCAATTCTTCCTTGTTGGTCTGAAGCATATCGTTTAGATACGTCAAATCTTCGTTGATTTTTGTGCGGGTATCGTCGTCAAGTTCTTGACCTATAGGCTGTATTGAGATGGTGTTCTCGGTGCTTTTTATCTTCTCAATATTCTTCTCAATTTGATTCATTGCCGAAAAATAAGCATCGATTTCTTCCTGAAGTTTAAGCTTCGCACTCATTAGGGAATCGTTTTCGGATTTTAATCGTTGGTAGTCAGAAGACTGTTTGCCGCACGACGAAAACAAGAGTAAGGAAATAGCCAAAGTAAGCAAAATAGGTTTCATAAAATGAAGCTAAATTAACTGATAAGTTGATGAAAAATGGGTGTCAAAGATAAATTTTTCGAATGATTGAGAAGTGTCTAAAATCGACTGTTTTTTGAGGTGTTTCTAGGCTCTCATTTTCGGGTGCAAAGGTAATGTTATTCTTCTAATCCTGCAACAATTAAAACAATTTCTCCTTTGGGCGAATGTTCTGTAAAATACAGTGCTAAATCCTGCAAAGTTCCCCGTTTTGTTTCTTCAAACATCTTCGAAATCTCTCGAGAAACAGATGCTTTTCGGTCGTTGCCAAAATGTTTTGATAGCTGAGTCAATGTTTTTACGAGTCTGAACGGCGATTCATAGAAAATCATGGTTCGTTTTTCGCTTTCCAATTCTGTGAATTTTGTCTGACGACCTTTTTTTTGAGGTAAAAAGCCTTCAAAGCAGAAACGGTCGTTCGGAAGCCCCGAAGCTACCAATGCGGGCACAAAAGCGGTTGCTCCGGGTAAACATTCTACATCAATTCCATTCTCAACACACTGTCGAACTACCAAAAAGCCCGGATCGGAAATGGCTGGCGTACCTGCATCTGAAATCAGTGCTATGGTTTGTCCATTTTTTATACGTTGAATAACGCTTTCTACCGTTTTATGTTCATTGAATTTGTGATGCGACTGCATGGGAGTTTTGATCTCGAAATGTTTTAGCAGAAAACCACTGGTACGCGTATCTTCGGCCAAAATTAAATCAGCTTCTTTCAAAATACGAATGGCCCGAAAGGTCATATCTTCTAGGTTACCAACGGGGGTAGGAACAACAAATAACTTCATTTATATGATATAATAATTTTTGATATTTTTTTTACAACGAACGCTTCGGGTTTATAAAAATCTTCTTTTGACAATTTGCAAAAAATCCTCCACAGCTTCATTTTCGACTGGCCAGTTATATTTTGACTGAAGAAATGAGAGTACTTCCTCCAATGTTGCCAGTTGATTGATATAATTCAGCGTTTTGTTCATGTCTTCTCCATTGCTTTTAAACAATTCACGCTGAAACCGAAACCTATCGCCGATATTTATCGCTTGTTTAATGTCGGTTATTTTCTTATTGGCCAAAACAGAACCTAGAGTTTTGTTGGGTTTCGATAATAACTCATTTCTTGAAGCAGCAGAAGTGACAGGTTTTTCATCCACAATTACACTTGGCTTTTCGTCAATTATTTCCGGCTTTGCTGGTAGCTCAATGGTTAATTCAAGCGTTTCTTCTAGTTGTTCCGGCTCCGTCGCTTCGTTCAAATCAATTAGTTCGGTTGAAAATTCTATAGCGCTTTCTATTTCGTCCTGAATTTCAATTTCTGTATTTGTATCAATGGTTGGAGCAATATCAGCAGGTGTGTTTGTTTTAATCTGTTCAATTTCAGGTAATCCGTTTGCTGAAGCTAAACTTTTTTCAGTAGGAATCTGTTCTTTTTTTAGTTCGGACAGTTGCTTGATATAGGTTTGAATTTCTTCAGTTTTTCGTTGTGATAATAAGATAATGGCTTTCGGATATTCGTCCATCTCCATAAATCCTTCTGTAATCATGTCGAGTTCCTGAATTTCTTTCCGAAGTAGAGTGACTAATAACTTTCTGTTCATATCTTTTTTATTAAAATAATTTCTATGCTTGTTATTTTATTTAATTTTGTCGGGAGAACCTGACGGACGAGATATTACAAGTAGTAAAATTGCTGTAAAGGTACAATAATCAGCAGAGAAAAGAAAAAATAAACACTAAATTTCAATAAATTACCATGATTTATTCCGAACAGAACCATCCCAATCAGCAGAAGCGAGGCAGCATTGAGGTTATTTGTGGCTCCATGTTTTCCGGTAAAACTGAAGAGTTGATTCGTAGATTAAAACGAGCTAAATTTGCCAAGCAGGAAGTAGAGATATTTAAGCCCAAAATTGATACCCGATATTCAGAGGATGAGGTTGTGTCGCATGATAAAACGGCTATTCGGTCTACTCCAGTGGATTCGTCGGGGAGTATTTTACTTATGTCGGGCGATGTGGATGTGGTTGGAATTGACGAAGCGCAATTTTTTGATGAAGGACTGGTAGAAGTTTGTACGCAATTGGCCGATCAGGGTGTACGAGTGATCATTGCCGGACTGGATATGGATTTTAAAGGTGTACCATTTGGTCCCATGCCTGCTCTTTGTGCCATTGCCGAAGATGTTTTTAAGGTTCATGCTATTTGTGTGCGTTGTGGTGCGTTAGCTTATGTATCTCACCGCCTGGTAGAAAGCGATAAGCGGGTGCTGTTAGGCGAAATGAGTGAATATGAGCCTATTTGTAGAAAATGCTATAATGAAACAAAAAAGACTTAATTTTAGATTGTACTACTTTTATTTAATTCAACTGATAAGTTATGAAAAATACAAAGCCTTATACTTTTGATAGCGTAGTGAGAATACTTATCGGTCTGGCTGTTCTGATTGTTATATTTTTATTAATCAGAAGGTTGTCTGGAGTTTTACTCCCATTTTTAGTGGCTTGGCTCTTGGCTTATTTGTTGCAACCATTAGTGCATTTTTTTCAGTATAAACTCAGATTTAAGAGTAGGGCATTGTCTATTTTGGCAACACTTTTGATTTTTTTAGGCAGTATATCCGGACTTTTGTTTGTAATGGTCCCAATTATAATCGCAGAAATTCAAAAGCTATCTCAGCTAATTGTTGATTATACATCGCATGTAAACGTGAACACTTTTCTTCCGGAAATCTGGCGGGAACCGGTTCGACGATATTTGTCGCATCTGAACATTCAGACTATTCTGGAGGATGAAAATATAATGAGTGGAATTAAAAGTGTTGTGCCTCAGGTGTGGACTTTTGTAAATGGATCGTTAGATTTTATTCTTGGATTTTCTGTAGTTATAATTGTTTTTTTGTATCTGATTTTTATACTGTTGGATTTTGAAAAAATTTCGGCAGGAATGTTTGCCGTGATACCTGCAAAACATAAAAAAATAGCTTCAGAAGTTATTCTTGATTTGGAAAGTGGAATGAACAGGTATTTTAGGGGGCAAGCTTTAATTTCTATGATCGTTGGAATTCTTTTTATTATTGGCTTTAGTATTATTGGGCTTCCACTGGCCATAGTAATGGGCTTATTGATAGCAGTACTGAATTTGGTTCCATATTTAAAAACCCTTACTGTTATTCCGGTGTTGATTCTTGGTGTACTCCAATCCTTTGAAACCAATAAAAGTATGGGTGGAATATTGTTGGGAATTTTTCTAGTCTTTGCCATTATTCAGGTTCTTGAAGATATGATTCTTACACCTCGTATTATGGGAAAAGTAACAGGGCTAAATCCGGCAGTGATTATGCTTTCTTTGTCTATCTGGGGCTCGTTAATGGGAATTGTTGGAATGATAATTGCATTGCCACTTACCACTTTGATTATATCGTATTACAAACGGTATGTTCTGGCAGACGAAGAACTCACTCAAAATTCTGATGAAATTCAGGTACCAAAAGCAGAGAGCTAATCATAGATTTATAAAATAAAAAAGAAAGAGCGGGTAAAAATAAATTTATCCGCTCTTTCTTTTGAAATTATAACGTTGCTTTTTAGCAAACCAGTGTTGGTTTAATCTGTTTGAAAAAGTCGTTTCCTTTGTCGTCAACCAAGATAAATGCAGGGAAATTCTCCACTTCAATTTTCCAAATAGCTTCCATACCCAATTCTGGCCATTCCAGACATTCTACTTTCTTGATGTTTTGTTGAGCTAAAATAGCTGCCGGACCACCAATTGAGCCGAGGTAGAATCCACCGTATTTCTTGCAAGCATCAGTTACTTGTTGCGTGCGGTTTCCTTTGGCAATCATAATTAAGCTTCCACCATTTTCTTGAAATAAATCCACGTAAGAGTCCATACGACCTGCTGTAGTTGGCCCAAATGAACCTGAAGGCATTCCTTTAGGCGTTTTAGCCGGACCAGCATAGTAAATAGGGTGATCTTTCACGTATTGTGGAAGCGGTTTACCTGCGTCAAGCAATTCTTTTAGCTTGGCGTGTGCAATGTCGCGACCAACCACAATGGTTCCGTTCAATGATAGGCGTGTTGCAACAGGGTATTTCGACAAAGTTGCCAAAATATCTTTCATTGGCATATTCAAGTCAATTTTCACTGCATTGCCTTCGCCTTCGTTACGCAATTCTTCAGGAATCAATGCACCCGGATTGTCTTCCATGCGTTCAACCCAAACACCGTCTTTGTTGATTTTTCCTTTGATGTTGCGGTCGGCAGAACATGAAACAGCCATACCAACAAAACATGAAGCACCGTGGCGCGAAAGACGAACGATACGAACATCATGTGCAAAATATTTACCGCCAAACTGAGCACCATAGCCAGAAGCTTGCGCTTGTTTCAGGATTTTTTGCTCCATTTCTACGTCGCGGAAAGCTTGTCCAAGCTCGTTTCCTTCCGTTGGAAGTTCGTCGTAGTATTTTGTAGAAGCCAGTTTTACTGTTTTCATACAGGCGTCAGCCGAAGTTCCGCCAATAACAAAAGCAATATGGTAAGGAGGACAAGCCGCAGTACCCAATGTTTTCATTTTCTCGGTAAGGAATTTTTCTAACGAAACAGGATTCAACAAAGCTTTTGTTTCCTGAAATAAATATGATTTGTTAGCTGAACCACCACCTTTGGCGATGAAAAGGAACTTATATTCATTACCATGTCCGGCTACTAAGTCAATTTGAGCAGGAAGGTTAGTGCCTGTGTTTATTTCGTCGTACATGTTCAACGCTGCATTTTGTGAGTAGCGCAGGTTTTCTTCGGTATATGTTTCGTAAATACCTTTCGATAACGCTTCTTCATCGGTTCCGTTGGTCCATACGTTGCTGCCTTTTTTTGCGTAAATGGTTGCTGTACCGGTATCCTGACAGAAAGGAAGAATGCCTTTAGCGGCAATTTCGGCATTGCGAAGCATAGTTAATGCCACGTATTTGTCATTTTCACTGGCTTCGGGGTCAGCAAGTATAGCAGCCACTTGTTTTTGGTGCTCAGGACGTAGCAGGAACGAGCAATCGCGCATAGCAGCACGTGCCAAAACGGTCAATGCTTCCGGTTCTACTTTCAGGATTTCCTGTCCTTCAAATTCCGATACTGAAACGTGCTCTTTGGTCAGCAAATAGTATTCGGTTTTTTCTTTTCCCAGTGGAAATGTTTCCTGGTACTTAAATTCTTTTGCCATATCTATATTTACGATTTAAAATTGGATTGTTTAAAAGCGTCACAAAATTACGGAAATATTTCTGTAATTGCATGAATTTTTTGCTGAACTTAAAGCACGTATGACGATATTTTTTCAATAAAAAACAGGCCTGTTTCTCGTTTTCGAGAAATAGGCCTGTTGTAAAATATACCTGAATATCATTTAGTCCGGAAACTCCATTAAGTATGCTTTAATAAATGCATCAATGTCGCCATCCATTACACCGTTTACGTTCGAAGTCTGGTAATTGGTGCGGTGGTCTTTCACGCGGCGGTCGTCGAACACGTAGCTGCGAATTTGCGATCCCCACTCAATTTTCTTTTTACCTGCTTCAACCACTGCTGTTGCTGCACGGCGTTTTTCCAACTCCAGTTCGTACAGTTGCGATTTTAGCAAGCGGATTGCATTGTCTTTATTCCCAAATTGAGAACGACTTTCGGTATTCTCAATCACAATTTCGTCGGGCTGATTGGTTACCGGATTCACAAACTTGTAGTGCAGGCGAACGCCTGTTTCTACCTTGTTTACGTTCTGCCCACCTGCTCCCGACGAGCGGAAAGTATCCCACGACAACATGCCCGGGTTTACTTCAATTTCGATGGTGTCATCCACCAATGGGACCACATAAACCGAACAAAATGAAGTCATACGTTTGCCTTGTGCATTGAAAGGTGATACGCGAACCAGACGGTGAACGCCGTTTTCGCTTTTCAGGTAGCCATAAGCCATTTCGCCTTCAATTTGCATGGTTACCGTTTTTATTCCGGCTTCTTCACCGTCCAGCAAGTTGGTGATTTCGCATTTATAGCCTTGACGTTCGCACCAGCGTTGGTACATACGGAAGAGCATTGATGCCCAGTCCTGCGCTTCGGTTCCACCGGCTCCACCCACAATTTTGATTACTGCTCCCAGCTTATCTTCCTCGTGCGAAAGCATGTTTTTCATTTCTATGGTTTCAATCAGATCCATGGCGTGACGAAACGCTTCGTCTACTTCCTCTTCGCTGACCGCTTCTTCTTTGTAAAAATCAAAAGCCAACTGAAGTTCATCAGCTGCTGTTTTTACTTCGTTGTAGCCTGTAACCCAGTTTTTCAACTCTTTTACTTTGCGCATTTGCACTTCGGCTGCTTTTGCATCGTCCCAAAATCCGGGAACCTGCGTGCGCAAATCTTCTTCTACTATTTGGATTAATTTCGTATCGACGTCAAAGATACCTCCTCAACGCGGACTCGCGTTCCAACACATTTTTCAGTTGGTCTATCGTTATCATTTCTTTTTGTTTTAAGTCTGCAGACAACAGTCGACAGACAGGTTATTGAAAATATATTGAAGAAACAGACCGGTGACCGTAGTCTGTTGTCTGTCGTCTTTTTTAAAAGAAGAAACAGGGTGTAAACACCAGTAAAAAGCCCAGAACGTAGCCGGCCAATGTTTGACCCGGAGTGTGCGCCTTAAGTTCAATGCGCGAAATGGCTACAAGGGCCGAAACGCCTAATATTAAAGCAAAAAACCATACCGGATTAATGGCTGTGCGGTAGCAAACACCAAAAACTGCACCTGTCAGACCACCTATTCCAGCCATGTGTGCACTTATTTTCCATTTAATATTGATTATTACAATAATAAATATGGAAGCAGCCGATGCTATGCCCATAGCTACAATGTACATTGAGTTTATCAGGTCAAACTTAAGGGTACGCCACATAAATAGCGCCCAGAAAATGTAAGCCATAAACGAAAAAAGATAAGGCATGGTGCGCTCTTCTTTTTTTGAGATAAACATATCGGTTACTTCGCCTTTGCGCATGAGCAAAAAAATGGGAATGGCGGGCAAAATGCCGGTGAACACAAATGTGCCAATAACAGCGACTAATTTCCAAATGCTTGATTGCACAGAGTATATATCAACCCTCATAAGCAACATCATGCCAAAGGTGGGTATTAATAGTGGTTGGATAACCAGCGATATTATTTTGTAAAATCGATTCATCTTTTTTTTGTTAGTTCGCCTACTTATCTGAGAAGGTACCTTTAAATTATTTTAGTAATACTATTACCTATTACCAACTATCTTAAATCTCCTTCCGCATTCTTGCTACCGGGATATTCAACTGTTCGCGATATTTGGCAACTGTACGGCGGGCAATAATGTAGCCTTTGGTTTTTAGTACATCGGCTAGTGCATCGTCGTTCCATGGTTTGCGCTTGTCTTCGTTGTCGATGCAGTCTTGCAGTATCTTTTTTATTTCGCGGGTTGAAACTTCTTCGCCCGAATCGTTTGTCATCGATTCAGAAAAAAAGTATTTTACCGGAATTATGCCAAACTCGGTTTGAATATATTTACTATTACTCACTCTGGAGATGGTAGAAATATCGTAACCGGTTCTGTCGGCAATATCTTTCAGAATCATTGGTTTCAGATAAGTATCGTCACCTTCGATAAAAAAATCGCGCTGAAAATCCACAATCGCCATCATGGTGGTGAGCAGCGTTTGTTGTCGTTGCTTAATAGCATCGATAAACCAACGCGCCGAATCAATTTTTTGTTTTACAAACATCACCGCATCTTTCATTTCGCGGTTTTGGTTTTGCTTGTTAGCGGCGTAATCCTGAAACATCTCGTTGTAAGTACTACTCACGCGAAGCTCCGGTACATTGCTGTTGTTGAGCGAAACGGTCAATTGGTTTTCGTCGTTTTCCAGAATAAAATCGGGCACAATGGTCGCCATTGATTTTTCCAGAATATTGCCGCCCCATGCGTTTCCGGGTTTGGGGTTCAGGTGAATAATTTCGTTCATCACCTTTTTCAGCATATCGTCGTCCATTTCCAGTCCGCGCTGTATTTTGTCGTAATGTTTCTTTGAAAATTCTTCGAAATAATTCTTGATAATCCGAATGGCCAACTTTACCGATGCGCTCGGTTCTTTGCGTTCGAGTTGCAGCATCAGGCATTCCTGTAAATTGCTGGCACCCACGCCAGCCGGATCGAGTTGGCGAACGAGGTGAATAATGCGGTACATCTCGTTGTCGGAGGTTTGCACGCCGGCCTGAAACACAATGTCGTCGACCATGGCCTCGGGCGTGCGCCGCAGATAGCCTTCGTCGTCAATATTGCCAATCACGTACTCGGTAAGTAAGCGTTCTTTCTCCGAGAGTTGGAGCAGACCTATCTGATCTACCAAAAATTCGTGAAATGTCATGCCCACCGAAAAGGGGATATCTTCGTATTTATCGTCTTTCGAAGTATTGTTGGCTTTTAGCTTGTAGTCGGGGATGTCGTCGTCGGCAACATATTCATCAATGTCAAAATCATCATTGTTACCTCCATCATCAATACTCAAATCATCCATTTCCTCCGCTTCTTTATCGGCTTCGGCTCCCTCTTCCAACGCTGGATTTTCTTCCAATTCCTGACGGATGCGCTCTTCCAGCTCCAAAGTAGGCACTTCGAGCATTTTTATAACCTGAATCTGCGCAGGCGATAGTTTTTGTTGTAACTTTTGTTGTAATTGCTGCTTTAACATAACTGTTGAATTGTCAATATTGGCCTACAATAATGCGCAAAGATACGTTTTTTTTGCTGTAGAGACAAGACATGGCTAGTATCTACAGCACAAAAAGCAGAACCCACATTGTAGGTGGGTTCTGCTTTTTTGTGCTGCAAAATGAAATCAATTTTTCCCTATCGCTTCGGTGATTGGGTGCCCAATGCAGCCGTTTGGCATCTGTATGTGTAATAATGCAGCCAGTGTTGCCGAAATGTCTGTCATCTGAGTTGTTCTGTTAGTGGTTCCATGTTGAACTTTCCAACCCATAAAAATTAAAGGAATGTGTGTGTCGTATGCATTCCACACGCTGTGGGTACATCCTTTTTTGCAATATGCAGGTAACCAACCCGGCAAGGTTACCATAAGTACACTTCCGCTTCGTTGTTGGTTGTAGCCGTTTATCATCATTTCTTTTAATGGTGACGGAATCGATGCTTCCGATATTTTGTCCTGATCTACTACAAACTGAATACCGTCCTGATGTTGAAGATATTTTATTGTTGTGGCTTTAATTTTATCAATGTCCAACTTCAGACTGTCAATGCGATCTTTGTTTAAGAAAACCTGAAAATTATCTACTCCAACCACCAGATTGGTAGCTCCAAATTGTTTCTCAATGTATTTCCCTAGATTAGTCTCAGGTTTGCTATCAAGAAGTCCTGTTGGCATTTTGTTGGCTTCCATAAATCCTTCTGCATGAGCTGCTCCATGGTCGGCAGTAAGGAATACAAGGTAATTTCCTTTCCCTATTTTTGTATCAAGATATGAGAAAAAGCTTGCCAGGTCGTGATCAAGACGTAAGTAAACGTCTTCAATTTCTATGGCATTTGGCCCAACAAGGTGTCCTGAATAATCCGTAGAGGCGCAATTTATAGTCAAAAAGTCACTTGTACCTTCTTGTCCAAGTTTATAACCATCCACAGCTGCTTGGGCAAATTGCAACGTTAGCGCGTTGCCAAAAGGCATTTGGCGCAATGCACCGTGATCAAGTGTGTAAGCTTTTTGTACATCGTATGGGAAAACCGGTTTCGTAGCGCCTTTCAAGGTTCCTTCCCATTCTACATTATCGGCAGTGCTTTCGGTATATTGTTCAATAGGCAAAAGCGTATTCCAGCCATTTGCCAGCAGTTTTTCAATGGGTTTGGCGTTGTTGAAATCATTCACCCAAGTTGGCATGGCTGACATGTAATAAGAACTGGTTATAAATTTGCCGCTGGCATCGTCTATCCAAAAAGCACCGGTTGGATTGTGTCCTGCGGGCAAAATAGAGGCTCTGTCCTTAAGCGAAACACCAACTACTTTCGATTGAAAATTGGTAGCCAAACGTAATTCGTCGGTAATGGTGGTGGCTAGCAGTTTACGTGGCGACATTTTACCCGCTTTACCTGTTGCACCAATGGTTTGTACGGTGGAATCGTCGGTACAATAAGTCGATTTCCCGGTTTTGGGATCAAACCAGTCGTTTCCGGCAATGCCATGTATAGCAGGTACTGAGCCGGTAAAAATAGTGGTATGCCCAATGGCCGTTACCGATGGCAGGTAATTAATCATGGTGTTTTCGCACGAGAATCCGTCGTTTAGCAAGCGTTTGAATCCACCATTTTCGTATTTATTATAATAGCGATACAGATAATCCCATCGCATTTGATCAACCACTATACCAACTACCAGTTTTGGGCGGTCGAGTTGCGTGTTTTGGTTCTTGCTTTTTGGAGCTGAGAATAAATGACCTGCGAACAAGAGTAAAATGATTGGAATGAATAATATTGTCTTTTTCATATTGATAGCAATTTTTTGTTGATAGGAAATTTTGTACAAAAGTAACGTAAATATTAAACGGCTGTCAAGTTTTAAATCGTTCTTTTGAATTCTTCACAGAATCTTCATTTCAAGTGCTGCTAAATAATAAGAAATAATAGGTTCAATGTTGTTTCTGCGGGATTTATTTTGCTGAAAATGCATATCTTTGCCAATCAACTGGTATTTATTAAACGATATTGTTATGTCCAGATACGGTAAAAAGAAAAAAGAACATATTGGTTTATCGCCATTTGCCTTGGTTTTTCAGGGTCAGAAAAAAACCGAGAAAATACTACTTCGTGCTATTGATTTTGATCTGGAAGATGTAGAGGAACAAGAAATAACGTCGCCGGAGCAACTTTTGAGCCTTCAGAAATCCAGAAAACTGACCTGGCTTAATATTGATGGACTTGATAATGTAACATTGATGGAGAATATGGCAAAGGTTTTCAAAATTGAGAACAATATTTTGTCCGATGTTATGAATCCGTCTGGTCGACCCAAGGTACAGGAGTTTGATAATGGTATTTTTGCTACTATTAAAATGTTGCAATATAATGAGGATGATCTGACGGTTGAAAACCTGAGTCTTATTATTTTCAATAACACTTTGATTTCGTTTCAGGAGCAACCCGGGTTGGTTTTTGAACCTATACGCGACCGCATTCGGAAGCACAAGAATAAAATTCGCACATCTGGTCCCGATTATCTGGCATTTGCATTACTAGATGTGGTGGTGGATAACTATATATATGTGATTGGGCTACTGGGCGATAAAATTGAAGCGCTGGAAGACAATATGAGCAGCGACCCCAAAAAGGAATTGTTGGAAAATATAAATTCGCTAAAAAGCGAATTGAATTTTTTGCGTAGGCATATAAAACCCGCACGTGAAATGATTTTGAATCTGACAAAAATGGATTCTGAATTTATTCATGATGAAAACCGGATTCATTTCCGCGAATTACAGGATAACGTTAATGAGGCGTCTGATTTATCGGATAGTTACCGTGAAATTTTGTACGATCAGCTGAATATCTATCATTCGTCGATGAGCACAAAGTTGAATGATATCATGCGCGTGCTTACCGTGTTCTCAGTTATATTTATTCCTCTGACTTTTATTGTGGGTGTTTATGGAACAAATTTTGAAAATCTCCCCGAAGTGCATTGGAAGCATGGCTATTTTCTAATGTGGGGTGTCATGGTGCTTACCACTGCTACAATGCTTTGGTTTTTTCGTCGAAAGAAATGGATTTGATTGAACGATTCCACTGTTTAATTGTTATAGAAAGTAGTTTTGGGATAGGTTTTATTTCTAAACCTTGTTTTTAAATATGTATAATTTGTATTTTAATGGAAGAAGAAGTAAAAAAAACAGCAAAAAAAAGCTCAGTAGAAAACCAGATTCTGGTTATTTTTGGCTCGAATGGTGACCTTGCTAAGCGTA
>Ga0302213_1000471_pt1 | contig 22314 bp, 31 predicted proteins | sample II_Fen_N1_2_FD_194583 | JGI IMG/M metagenome (GOLD analysis project Ga0302213, IMG submission 194583) | Peat permafrost microbial communities from Stordalen Mire near Abisko, Sweden - II_Fen_N1_1 | ecosystem: Environmental > Terrestrial > Soil > Wetlands > Permafrost | place: Sweden: Abisko...
TATAATCTTTGTCGAATTCTAAATTTAACCCTAATTCCGCAATAGGAAAAAAATCACTATTTTTGTGTGCTAAATTCTAATGCGTAACAATAGAGAATTCGAGCCTATGGACTTTGATATGTCATACACTAGCAAAGAGATTTCGCTCTGGGACCGAATGGTATTTTTAAATATAAGCATTTCTGTTAACCGGCTAAACTATTTCAAAACACTCACAATGATTTTCTTTTTGATTATCTTTGTGAATCAAGTAATTGGACAAACAGAAAAAACAAGTCGACTCTTCTTTATCAGTGACTGCCAGGCACCTTTATTCAGTGAAAAGATTGTTGGAAAAACCTATCGCAATAGCGAGGCTACCAGCAGGTTATTTGACGATATCGGGAAACAATTACCTACTAATCTGTTTATTTTAGGAGATATAACCGGAGCTGGCTCACAAAACCATCTGTGGAAACCTATTGATGAAGCAATCCAAAAACTCAGACACCAAAATGTTGCGGTTCATGCCTTGTTAGGGAATCATGAATATTTTTTTAACTCAAAAAAAGCAATTGACAATTACAGAGTGCGTTTTCCTTCAGATGCTCTAAACGGATACTGTATTCGAGCCGGATACATAGGAGTAGTGATGCTCAATTCCAATTTTGATCGACTTTCGACAGAGGAGGCAAATCTCCAGCAAAAATGGTACATGTCTGTTATGGATTCTTTGGATAATGACCCTTCAATTAAAGCCGTTCTGATTTGCACGCACTACTCTCCTTTTACCAACAGCAAGATAGTCTGTCCATCCCGAACCGTTCAGAATTGTTTTTTACCACGCTTTTTTGCTTCACAAAAAACAAAACTATTTCTTTCGGGTCATTCGCATAACCTGGAATATTTTGCAAAAGATAAAAAACATTTTCTTGTGACTGGAGGTGGCGGGGGAATGGCACAATCGTTATACGCAGACAAAAAACAGCGTTTTACAAATCTAATTGATTGGTCAGAAAAACCGATCTATTTCTACATCGGAGTAGAATATAAGCACAATAGTCTGTTTCTGTCAGCCTTTGGATTTCAGAAGGATTTCAAAAAGATTGAAAAATACGACATCGGTATTATTGAATGAACCTGTTACTAAACCAAGAAGAACGATTAAAGACATCAATGTTTTTTTACATTTATTTCTCTGGATTTAACCAATTAGAATGATACTATGAAAAACGGAATCGATATGAACCGATTCCGTTTTTTACACAATATTGATTATCATTAAGCATTTATTCAACAATCAATTTCCACAATTTCCGCCCCTGCCTTGACCACCTCTTTTGGTATTTGTGGCAGCAATTATTGCATTAAAATCTGTACTGGAGAGTATTTGTGGTGTGTAAACAACACCTCTAATTTTAAGCGTTCTAACAAAAGCCCGAAGGTGATTTTCTGAACCTTTCAACATATTGCTGTACACGGTAATAATATCAGTATTTGTAGTTTCCGCAATCAGTTTTTTTAGGTCGGCAATATCATATTCTTCGATAAATGCACCCGTGCTCAAAGCAGTATTGGCACTTGTACCCATGGCAATTAATTGGTCATATAATCCTTGTATGGCAGTACTCGTGAATTTTCCTGGTTCAGTTAGAACGGGGTCGGTCAATCCAAAGTGAGTGATAAGTGCCAATACAGCTGCCGTATGGCGCGCTTCACTGTTAGAGATTCTATCAAAATTGATGACTCCATAAGTTGAGTAAAAACTGTCGTACACATCCTGTGCCATTTTTTCTTCTTCTCGCATCAACAGCAATCCATTGATTTCAGATTGTGACAAACTATTCGTATCGGTTGTAAAAACTGGAATGGCTGCGAATTCATCTATGCTAACTTCCATAGCATCACTTGCTAATGAATTGGCGTCGCTTTGTGTACATGCCGTAAACTGAAAAGCTGCTATAAGAATTGCTGGTATTAAATATTTAGTTTTCATTTTTCTTCTATTTTTGATTATTTTGTTACTTCTTTGTTGTCGCAAACGCCATTTTTATTGGCATCAACATAATTTGCTCCTTTACCGTTGCCTGTTTTACCGTTACCTGCTTTACAGCCCTGTCCTTTGCAATTTCCATTACCTTGTCCATTACCCTGTCTTTTTCTATTGCAGTTAGCTTGTCCCTGCCCATTTCCTTTGGTACAGGTCTTATTCTCATACTTATCGCACACATTATTTTTATTCGCATCAACATAGCAAGATTTTTTGGATTCTGATTTTGCGGTTTGAGTTTGGGCTGTTTGCGCCGATACAACTCCTAATGAGGCAATGAATGCCAGTGCTGTTAAAATTACTTTTGCTTTCATTTTTGTTTGAATTTAATTGTTTAGTAATTATTTTGTTATTGATTTCGAAATCCGTTTCCTTGACATTTTCCTGTTCCATTACACGGTTCACGTTGAAACAATGGGGTAAAAGTTGTCTGTAATTGCTCAAGTTGTCGAGGTGTACAAACTGTTTTAATTTTCAAATAAAACCGATTGGTTTCCCTTTTAAGTTCTGCATGTAAAGTGCCTGTTTCAGTAGACAAAGTATTTAATCTGACTGTGTCAGATTTGTTTTTCTTTAACTCGATAAACATCTCATTTTTCAACGAATCTATTTGAAGAATAATACCATTTGCTTTGGGTCGAAATTCCCGGTTTGCTTCGCGAAAGACATTCATTTGAGTCTGATTAAAACCAAGTGTTTGTTTGAAAAATCGACCGGTTAGCATATTATTCCCATCGGTGTTGAGCACAATAGTTTTGCTATTTACATTTTCAGTGTAATTGTGATAAAGTATAGTGCTTATAGTTGTTATATTCAATACAACCAGCAAAATCACAGCCCATGTAAGTAGTTTTATTTTATTCATTGCTGTCTGAGTTATATAGTGCAAAGTTCTCAATCTCACTATCGTTTATATTAATACCTGCATATTTTTCGGGAACGGCTGCATAACTATTTCCAATTACAACACCCATCGTTATAACCAGCGAGATACTGGCAGCAACTGCAACGTATTGGAATACTCCTCGTTTCATTTGTTTCGGAGTTTCTATTTTAGCCATTATTCGGGTAGCTAAGTAGGGATTGTGTTCCATTTGTTTTTCCCTATCAATAAGTTCGTTTATGTAATCATCTGCTTTCATCTTTGTAGATATTATATGTTGTTAGACAATGGTTCAATTAATTTCCTACTAGCGGTTTCAACTTTTTTTGAAGATTAGTTTTAGCACGTTGTAAAAGTTGCTCTACCGAACCCTCACTGCATTGCATAATGGCAGCTATCTCCTTTTGCGGCAAATCATCGTATTTGCTTAATACAAAGGCTGTACATTGTTTTTCTGGAAGCGAGTCAATGGCTTTACGAATAGCTGTATCCTGTTCCGTTTGCTCTAATTCCTGATGAGGATTCCTATCTCCGGTTTCTTTATTAAACATACTTTGAAGCATATCTCCGGCTATCTGTAAAAAAGTCCGGTGTTTATTTCGGTTCAACTGATTTATAGAAGTGTTTACAGTTATCCGATAAAGCCATGTAGGAAATTCGGAATTGCCTTGAAAACTTGAAAGCGATTGAAATGCACGAACAAAAACATCTTGTGTCAAGTCCTCAGCATCCTCTTTACTGTGAACAAATCCCATAGCAGTACGAAATACCATAGACTGGTATTTTACAACTAACAATTCAAATTTAGAATGGTCACCGTTTAATATGGCTTGAATGATTTGTTGTTCCGACATGCTTATTTTAATTCAATACTGTATGGTTAGACACATATTCCTGAAATTTCCTACTGTGAAAATTATTATTTTTAAAATAAAATTCCATCATTGTATTTTAGGGTATCTAATAAACTAATCTTTAGAAAATGAAAAAACGGGCTGATTTTCAATAAATCAACCCGTTTTAATAATAATTTCAGCTCTTTACACCTTATACGTCAAACTTCCATTCGGGCAAGCCGCCACACATTTCAGACATTTAGAACAAGAGTAACTATCGCCCGATTTCTCTTTGTCAGGTTTGTACAAACTGAATTTTGCAGGTTCAAGCGTGGAAATGTAACACTCTTTGTCACATTTTCCACACTTGATGCAAGAGTCGGTATTGACTTTGATTTTGAATAGCGACCATTTATTTAGAAAACCGGATGCCCACGCTATCGGACAACCCATTTTGTGATATTGATACATACTGGCAAATTGCGTGCTTCCGCCCATCAGAAGTTCCATCATAAACCCAATCGGACATACCCAACGACAAAAAACCTTACCAAAAACTACACCGGTTCCAATGCCAAACAAAACAATATACCAAATGGATATATTAAAATGCACCTTTGTAAAATAGGTCAATGCACCTAAAACGGCAAGAATGATAATACGCTTTGAAACAATAAATTTTGTTGTTTTCTTCATCTGATTAAATGTTGTTTTTGGATAATACTACAATCTGATTTGTATGGTTTTTGATTTCTTTCAGAATAGATAATCCGGCTTTATCAGCCAGATATTGAATACCGCCATTTGCTTCGTAAGTGCGAAAATTACGGTAATGTTCCCTTCCGGCTATAAATTCTACAGTTTTTACAATTTTACCTGCTAAGTCGTTTGGACAAGGAATCAGGTAATCACCTATGATAATTTTATCTGCTACCTCAGCCATTTCATTCAATAACTGAATACGATCTTCTTCATTCACTTCATGGATAACATAAGTCAACACGGCATAATCAAAATGCGTCTTTTCCTGAGAAACAATATCATGCAGATAAGCATTCCGGAACGATAGTTTAGCATTGGGTTTCTTCTCAAGGTTTTGATTTGCTCTGTCAATGTTTCGTTTCGACAAGTCAATTCCTAAAACAGTTTTGCATGTATCCGCAACTGAAAAACTAAAGAAACCTGTACCACAACCAACATCAATTATGTCAGATTCCGGTTCAATCAACTTGATTATTTGTGCGAAAAGTGCTCTTTGATTTGGTGCTATAATTCGATCGTAGAACCCACCATCATACCAATGGTATTTGTTTACAATTGCAGTTTCTTGCATGAGTTTATTTCTTCTCTTCCATTTTTCGTTCCAATTCATCTAAGCGGTCATTGGCAGAGTGTACCATCATCATAACACGAGCAAAAGGTGCTCCCATCAAGAACAAAGCAATCGAAACAAGTAAGCCTGACAAATTAAAGTTCACACTGTTTAGTATAATCCCGGTCAAACCAATTAATGTGGCTAAAATCCCTCCGGGTACTCCCAGCGGACAACGTAATTTCTTCTTTTCTTCCATCTTAGTAATTATTGAGTTTGTTTATTAGCTCCTGCTTTGCAGGCACTTGTTTAAATGCTATTTCGTTATTTATTAGAAGTGCTGGGACGGAGTGAATGCCCAACCTCATTGTCTTAATCATACCTAAAGGCCCATTTGCCATAGTTCTCTTCAACACAAACTTATCTCCAAATTCGGGCAGTACTACATCAAGCATTCGTTGCAATATCTTACAGTTCGGACAAGTAAGTGTGTAAAACATCTCAATTACAATTGGAACATTGACCTTGACTGCGTCATTTTTCTTCATAAATTCATTTTTATTTATAGGTTTGTTCAACACGAACAACCTTCCTGATCTTGACATGAACTTGCGATTACACACTTTACATAATCATCAATTTCATCTGCCACAATTTTCGATAAACGAACAGCTTCGACTACCGTCTTGGCTCCTGTAACAACATCACCGGAGGCAAAAACTCCCTTACGGGTTGTACGACCAAAACTGTCTGTTTCGAGTAATCCTCTGTTTGTAACATTCAGTCCTTCAGTGCTCTTCACGAGAATATTGCGGGGACCCTGACCAACCGACACAATAACCGAATCACATTCAAACAAATCTTCTGAACCTTCAATTTCTTCAAATACTAGTTGACCGTCTTCCAACCGTTCTACTTGTGTATGCTGGTACTTTATACCGGTTTCAGTAAACTCAATCGGCTTTTTATAAAATTCAAATTCCACTCCATCTATCTTTGCATATTCAGATTCAATTTTATCTGCCTCAATATGCTCTTCACCTCCACGGAACATGATAGTTACCCATCGAACTCCATTACGCAATACGGTTCGAGCCACATCCATTGCCACGTTTCCGGCTCCAACCACACATACCCGTTTCCCCAAATCATACACCTCGGGATTTTTTAGGTAATCAATCGCATAATGTACATTCCCCAATGATTCTCCTTTGATGGTAAGACCATTAGGTCGCCACACGCCTGTTCCAATAAAAACAGCCTTGTATCCATCCCTGAATAAGTCGTCTATTGTTATCACCGCCCCGATATTCGTATTCGGTCTGATTCGAACACCCATTGCCACAAGTTTATCCTTGATTTTATCCAGAATGCTTTTTGACAGGCGGAATTCGGGAATTCCATATCGCAACACCCCACCTATTTTATCGTGAGTATCAAAAAGAGTAATATCATAACCTTTTGCCGCAAGTATAAATGCAATGGTAATTCCGGCAGGTCCACTTCCAATAATCCCGACCTTTTTATTTGGATCTTTAGAATGTGGCGCTGTAATATAATTTAGATAATAATCAGAAATATAATGTTCAACCATGCCTACCTGAATCGGATTCCCCTTTGTATTCAGAACGCAATGTCCTTCGCACTGCCTTGAATGCGGACAGATTATCGAGCATACAATGGATAACGGATTGTTTTGAAAAAGCATTTCTCCAGCTTTGTGCATATTGCCGTCCAGAAATAATTTCATCATTTCAGGAACGGCTGTACTTACCGGACAACCGTTTTTACACGTCGGTTTTTTACACTGAAGACAGCGCTTTGCTTCATTTAAAATGGTCGCACTCATTGTATTTTACAGATATTATTACTTCTTGGTAATGATAAACTGAAAGTCGATCTTATTGTACCTGTGGTTGAGCCTGTTTCGGCTGAGCATCCTTTAATAAAATGTCTTCAATTGCTCTTTTGAATGCATCTTTAGGCATAGCACCCTGTGACATTTGAGGAGCACCAGTCATCGGGCAAAAAAGGATAGATGGAATACTGCGGATGCCAAATGCTCCGGCCAATTCCTGCTCAGCTTCTGTATCTATTTTGTAAATATCTATTTGTCCATCATATTCTTTGGCCAAGTCTTCCAGAATTGGCGCAATAGTTTTACATGGGCCGCACCAGGCCGCATAAAAATCGATAATACAAGGTTTATCACCCAAAAATATCCATTCTGTTGGATTAGCTTCGTAATTGGCTACTTTTGATAAAAATTCTGACTTAGTTAAAAATTTTGTTCCCATTTTTTCTCTGTTTTATTTTTTTTTGTTTTTAATTCCTTACCTTTTTAGTTTTATTTCTTCAATAAAACATCAGTTATCATTTTCTTGAAATCTTCTTTTTGCATGGCACCTTGCGATACTTGTGGATTACCCGTCATAGAACAAAAGAATATAGTTGGTATGCTTTGAATACCAAAAGCAGCAGCTATTTCCGGTTCAGCTTCTACATCTACTTTATAAATATAAACCTGACCATTGTACTCGTTGGCTAAATCTTCCAAAATTGGTGCAACCATTTTACAAGGTCCACACCAGGTGGCATAAAAATCAATAATACAAGGTTTGTCACCTAGATATTTCCATTCGGTTGAGTTGGCTTGGAAATTGGCAACTTTGGCTAAAAATTCAGCTTTGGTAAGATGAATCGATGCCATTTTTTTCTCTGTTATTTGTTGTTTGTTATTTTCTGTTTTATTTTCTTTGTTTGTTCCGGCGTATGCCAAAAGTGTGAAAGCAAGCAATATACTTGCTGAAATTAATTTCTTCATATTGTTTTTTTTAGTCTATTATCTTGGCTCTTGGTTCTAATATCGTTAGTTTTTATAAAGCACAGCCCCAGATAGATGGTTCGTCGTAATCAATTTTTTGTTCGTTTTCAATTTCAGGATAACCAAGTGAAAGAAGCATTTCTGCTATTTCTTTCCTGCTGATTTCGTCGGTGTGCGAAACCAATACTTTGCCTTCAATCTGATCTATCTCAGCTCCAAAAACGCCTCTTAAAGTTCCCAGATTTTTTAGCGTTTTGTTTGTGCAGGTCATGCAATCCGATTTTGATATAATAAATGTGCTATACATGATTCTATTTTGTTGGTTCGTATTTTTCCGTCTTGATAATTGCGTTATCTTCTTTGCGAATAGGTCTTTCGCAGCTTCCTCCCGGGCAGGTAATATTAAACACAGCCTGTAAACCCAGAACTATTGCTCCAAAAAAATAGATCGATTCGCGATTGGAATAATAGGCAATACCCAAAATTCCGGCTAAAACGAGCCTAAAAATACGAGTAAACCCCCAACCTTTCAACTGATTTTTAATTTGTTCCATGTTCTTTCTTTTTAAACATATCTAAGAATAAATACCCCAGCAATGCTCCGTATAAGACTGTTATGTAAGGGTTTGATGTTATCGGACAAGTACCGCTGGCACAACCGACAAAATGATAATATAAAAATCCGGCAACACCACCAACCACTATTCCAATTGCTTTTAAGAGATGCTTTTTTGAAAAATATTTCATTTTGATTATTGTTAGAAATTCAACCTTATATTTTGATTATCTGATACTTTGCATTCAAGTAAAAGCTCATTTATTTTTTCAACAAAACTTCGGTTATCATTTTCTTGAAATCTTCTTTTTGCATAGCACCTTGTGACATTTGTGGAGTTCCATTCATTGGGCAAAAGAATATAGTTGGAATGCTTTGAATGCTATAAGCAGCGGCTATTTCAGGTTCGGCATCAACATCTACTTTGTAAATATAAATCTGACCATCATATTCTTTGGCTAAATCCTCCAGAATTGGTGCAACCATTTTACATGGTCCGCACCACGTTGCATAAAAATCAATAATGCAAGGTTTATCGCCAAGGTATTTCCATTCGGTTGGATTCGTTTGGAAATTAGTAACTTTCGATAAAAATTCAGCCTTAGTCAGATGAATTGGTGCAGATTTCTGGACTTCATAAACCTGAGCTTTTGCTTCTTCTTTTTGTCTGTTAATCCACAAAAATGATCCTGCGATAAGAACAAGCATTATCCCTACATAAATATAACCTTTCTTTTTCATATTCTTTTTTTTATATTAATACTATTGCAATGAATTCAATATTTTCTCTTGATTTTCAGTCACTTTCCATTCAAGTAAAAGCTCATTTAATTTTTCGCGAAAGTCGGTTTTACTTCCTACAACTTCAATAAACCGTTTGTAAATATCAGGAGTGATTTCAAATTGTTTCGCTAATTTCTCGGAAGAATATTCAACTTTTTCAATGTGTTGCGGGTCGAACATGCACTTTTGTGCCATCAACGGACAAGTCACTGTATCACGTTTAATGCCAAATTCAAAGAACATTCCGCATTTGGCACAGTAATATTTTCCAACTTCTCTTTCACCCAATATATCGATAAAATCAATTTTTAATTCTTGTTTTATACCTAAAAAAGTATTCAGATGTTCCAAGCCTCCGGTAAGTATTTCTTTGATATGTTCTTTTTCCCAAATCTTACCCGCATCCATTAAAACAAAAGTGATGGATTCTTCATTAACTCGTTGGGCAGTTTCGCAACCGGATAGAATAATGATAAAGCTTTTCAGGGTTTGCAAAGGCTGTTGTTTCGAAATATCGAACTTCCACTCTTTCAGAAAATCAAGATAAACTTCAGCTAATTTTCTTCCAGTTTCAACAAAATCAGTATCAATAATTTCACTCAAAATTCGTTGAGCAATTTTAGGGTAAAACAAACCGAATTTTTCAAGCGATTCCGTATTCTCAGGAGCAAGATTTTCAACGGCTATGGGAGTGTTTACACACATTCCGGTCATATACGGACATACAGGTTTATCCAATACAAAAAACTTCTTACAGGTTATGCACCAATAATGATTTGATTCCGACAAACTTCCTTGAGGTAAAGAGTCAATTTTACTCTTTATCATCTGCATTCGATTCATTTTATTCTCTTCCATAATGAGTTGATATTTTTGAGTTTATTTTACATTCCCGGTATTCTTGGAAATTTTCCTACTTTAGTCATTTTTGAATAAATGCCCCAAGCTTGTTTCACCCAATGCCCGAAAATTGGCATGGGTATCATTATTTCCTTTTTGTCATTACGATACACAAATGCAGCGCCATTACCCATATCCATGATACAAAGAATATTGAGATGTTCCTGATAGCCTTTGAAATTTTGAGTTCCCTTTTCAATTTGCACAATATTGTGTGCCGCATTTCGTCCCATTAGCTCTGCAATGTGTCCTTGCCGGGCTGTCCAGTCTGGGCCTTCATACGCAGCAGCATCGCCGATGGCAAATACATTCGGAAACTCAGCCACCTGATTGTAATTATTGATTTTTACAAAACCGGCTTCTGATAGTGGTAAATCTGAATCTGTCAGTATAGCCGACCCTTTTGCTCCGGCTATAAACATAATCAAATCACCTTCCAGTTTCGATTCATCTTCGAAAATCACTCCGTCTTCAACAAACTCAGTAATTTTCTTACCGAAACGTTTCTGTATATTTTGTTTTGCAAATAGGGTGTGAATGGCTTTCATTGCTCCTTTTCCCATTCTCGCTCCGGGTTCTTCCATGGGTGCAAACATAGTTAGCTCGAAGTTGTCACGCAAACCTTTCTTTTTCAGGTAATGATGAATGTTGAAAATCAATTCAAAAGCTGGTCCGCCACGCACTGCCGATTTATCCTTCGGGTTACCGCCAAAACCAATAGCAATTTTGCCTGTTCCCTTCAGAGCCAACATATCGAGTTTATTGCGCAAATCGAGAGTTTGCTCTGGTTTTCCACAAATAGTCAGTGTATTATTGATTCCTTTGTGCTGCATTTTATCTGCGCCAAAGGCAACAACCAGATAATCATAACTGAGAATCTGACTTTCACAAATCACCTGATTATTCGAAGCTTGAATCTTTGTTACCTTATCAATAACTAAATTGAACGGATACTTTTTTTGAATCTTTGCCAGTGGAACCTTCACATCTTCAAACGTATTAGTCCGTACCGGTATCCAGATTGAAATCGGATAAACAAATAAATAATCACGATCTGAAACCAGCGTTACTTCAAATTGCTTGCTTTTCTGCAATTCAATGGCCGTTTGCACTCCGGCAAAACCGCCACCAAGAATTAATACTTTTTTCATATGACTCAATTTGTAATAGTAGCTGATTAAATAGTAACTGATTGGATTTCATTCAACAAAAAGTCCTTTTGTTTTATTCCAACAAAACGTTTTACTTCTTTACCATTTTTAAAAAGAATAAGCGTGGGAATGCTCCGTACATTAAACTGCTGTGCCATCGACTGATATTGTTCAATATTCAGTTTCCCTACATGAGAGTTTCCATTCAGTTCGTTAGCAACATCATTCAACACAGGAGCCATCATTTTACACGGTGCACACCATTCAGCCCAAAAATCAACCAGCACAACCTTATTTTTTGTTTGTTGTTGAAAGTTCTTATCTGTCAATGTCAGGATGTTAGCATGATCTGCTACTTTCGGAATATTCTTCATTTTGAATCGGGCATAAAAATTCAATAATAAAAATCCCAAAATGATACTGCCGATGATAATTAAAGCTGTTTGCATAATCTCTATTTATTTATGATTAGATTTATAATCCTGACTAAAATTAAATCAGGACATATAGGTTCTTATCTTCGAGACATCATTTGCATGATTCCACCACCATTTTTTACATTCGTAAAACCCAGTTGCTGCAATACTCGTTGAGCATATGCCGAGCGTGCACCTGAAGCACAATAAACTGTGATGTCACTCGAATGACTCCCAAATTTATTTATGTGCATTTGAATTTCATCCAGCGGAATGTTGATTGCACCCGGATACGCGCCACCTGCAAATTCTTGCGCTGAACGCACATCCACTATCAGGGGTTCATTCGAAACTGTGGTTGAAGTTGTTGCTGGTTTTGCATTATGTCGAGCCATCATAGAACTTAATCCTCCACCATTTTTTACACTTTCATAACCAATTTGCATCAAAGTTCTTTGAGCATAAGCCGAACGTCCACCTGAAGCACAATAAACTGTAATTTCCCGTGCTTTATTATTTCCAAGCTCCTCATATCGTTGCATCAATTCGTCAAGTGGAATATTCACCGCCTCAGGGTATGCACCCGATCTGAATTCTTCCGGTGTGCGTACGTCTACAATGATAGGTGTAGAAAAATTTTCGGTTGTTTTACTAACTTCTTTATCTTCTTTATTTACGTTATTTTCAGATTTTTCCAACGATTTTGATTCAATTGGCAACAAGTCAATTTTAATATTTTTAAAGCCAATAGCTCTCGTCTGACGTTGCAACGAAGCATGACCACCCGAAACATTGGTTACATTTTCAAAACCAGCTCCAACCAAGGTACGCAAAGCCTGATGACCTTTTTTACCTGTTTCGTCATAAACAATAACCGGACGATTTGTTGGTATTGAATTTCGTTTTTCGGACAAAAGCTCCAACGGAATATGCATAGCACCCATTACGTGCGTTTTTTCGTAAGCAAAAACATCTCGAACATCAATAAAAATGGGAGTTTTACCTTCAACAAAAGCATCTAATTCGGAAGCAGTTACAGATGGACTAAATCCGGACATTTTATTCTCTGCAGTAAATGCAGCCATATTTATGGCATCGTTGGCAGTTCCCAGCGGTGGTGAATAAGCAAAATCCACATCGGCTAAATCACTTACCGTAAGCTTAGTGGCTGCGGCTGTTGCAATTACGTCTAATCTTCTATCAGCACCTTCGTATCCTGCCGTTTGTCCACCTAGAATTACACCGGTAGCTTTATCATATACCAACATTACTGTAACTTGCTCTGCTCCGGGATAATAAGAAGTATGATGTTCTTTATGAACAACAATGGCATCGGCATCCATTCCGAGTGTACGTGCTTGTTTTAACGACAAACCTGTTATGCCGGCTACCGCTTCGAAAACACGGACAATGGATGTTCCGATAGAACCTTTGTAACTATGTTTCCCACCTAATGCATTTTCTGCTGCAATACGCCCCTGACGGTTAGCTGGTCCTGCAAGCGGAATCCGCACTTTTTTTCCGTTTACTCGGTGTTCAATCTCTACCATATCGCCTGCTCCGTATATGTCAGCATCGGATGTTTGCATATATTCGTTTACTAAAAGTCCACCAGCTTCACCCATTTTCAAACCTGTTTCTTTGGCTAATTGCAAAGTAGGACGAACACCAATCGAAAGCAATACCATGTCCGCATCAAGCGTTTTTCCGTTATCAAGTTTTACCGAATTCTTTGCAATTTGAGTAACACCTGAACCTGTATGAATACCTACACCGTACGATAGCATTTCATTTTCGATAAAACCGGCTGTTTCAGCCTCCATTATAGCCATTACATGTGGCATCATTTCCACCACATTCACCTTCAGACCACGCTTTACCAATGCTTCCACCATTTCCAGACCAATAAATCCACCACCCACTACTACAGCAGTTTTTGGTTTCTTTTCGTCAATAAATGAAGCAATTTTATCCATATCATCCAATGTCCATAAAGTGAAAACATGACTGGCATCAGCCCCGGGCAATGTTGGTTTGATGGGGCGACCACCTTGCGCCAAAATAAGTTTGGTATATTCAAATGTTTTTTGTTCACCGCTGCGGGTATCCATTGTTTTGATTACATGCCCTGCTTTATCAATAGAGCTAACAAGTGTGTGAACGTGCACATCCACATTGTATTGTTCTTTGAAACTTTCAGGACTCTGAAGAATCAGTTTTGAACGACTTTTGATATCACCTCCAATGTAATACGGTAATCCGCAATTGGCAAATGAAATATCTGGACCGGCTTCAAGCATGGTTATCTGTACATCGGGTGAAATGCGGCGAACTTTGGCAGCGGCTGTTGCACCTGCCGCAACACCACCTACTATTACTATTTTTTCCATATCTTAAATATTTTTCTATAATTATACCTTTAAAATTTCAATGTCGTTATTCTTTTGTAAATTCCCGATACGGATTGTGCTTATGTTCCCGGTCTTTCACCACCAATGTGGTGGTTGGAGCTTTTGATTTCATATTGAACATAATATCATGCCCAACACAAAGCCCAAATGAGATATTCAAATCTGTTTCGTTTTGAGCCAGAAAGTCAGCCTGCCCAGCCGGATTGCACGAAGTGCCTTTCACCGTCTCATCATTCAAGAGGTCTGACCCCTTAATTTTGGCATATTTACAGTCCACTGTATAAACCTCAAACTTGTCAGATAGGCGTTCTTTCAATTCTAGAGCTTCACGGGTCATACCCACACAATGGGCAATACCGATGCGTTTAACACCTGAATTCTCAGCAAACTTCTTCAATTCTTCCACTCTGTTTTTCCCCATCAATAAGGAATCTTCAGCGGCTCGCATTAGTTTCAAATCACTTTCGGAATAAAGTGCTTTTTGATTTTCCATTTTTAATATTTATTTCTCGAAAGCGAAATTATTCGCTGCCCAACCGGGGAAACCGTCCATCATTTGATACACGTTTTTAAACCCTTTTTGCATCATATGATCCACTGCCATACCGCTTCTGTGATTTGTCCGGCAATAAACTAGATAAGTAGTTTTTGGGTTGAGTTTATCAAGTTTTGAATAAGCATCCTGCTGACGAATATCAATATTTTGCGCACCTTTTAAATGACCTTCAGCAAACTCTTCAGGTGTTCTTACATCGATAACAACGATAGCTTTGTTCTTTTTCAAAACTTCCTTTATTTCAGGAGAACTAAGCTGTGTCCGTTGAGCCGATAAATTGGAAAACGAAACCAACAGTAATATCAATGTTGGCAATAAAAATTTCAGTTTCATAAATCTTTACTTTTAAAAATGAATTACTTCTTTTTGCCCCAAGTATTAATACTAAACGGCCAATACAATGGACAAAAACCGATTAATGATGTCAGGGTAAAAATACCTGCCAAAACAAGTAGCACGATAGCTAACGTTCCGGTAACTACACTTGCAAAATACAATCCAACAAAAACCAAAGCAACCACAATACGGATAACTCTGTCAATAATTCCCATGTTTGTTTTCATAATTTCTAATTTTAAAATTGTTTGATTATTTATAAGGAAATGTTCTAATCTAAGCCCCTTTAGGGGTTTGGGGTTCTTATAACTCCTTCGAAATAGTTATCGCTGCTATCGTTCCATCAGCCACAGCGGTGGTAATTTGGCGGTATTTTTTACTAATAATATCGCCAATGGCATACACATCCGGAATGCTTGTTTTCATATCTTCGTCGGTAAGAATATATCCCCAATTATTCATGCTTGGAAGATTTTCACCTAATACCGATACATTCGATTTAAAACCAATAAATACAAATACACCATCCGATTCAAGTTCTTTTACTTCTTTGGTCTTCAGGTCTTCAATGGTTGTAATCATGATGTTTCCACGTTTCTCGAAGCCTCTTGGTTCATGTTCGTACATCACAGTTATTTTGTCGTTCGCTTGCAACTGTTCAATAGCCGTTTGGTTAGCTGTAAGCTTGTCAAACTGATGAATCATGGTAACTTTGCTGGCGAATTTGGTAATAAACAAAGCCTCTTCTACCGCTGAATTTCCACCACCAATAACAGTTACTTCCTTATCCACAAAATACTTCGCATCACAAGTTGCACAATACGAAATTCCTTTACCTTTATATTCTTTTTCACCCGGAGCATTCATTGTATTGGGAGTTGTTCCGGTAGCAATAATGATTTTCTTGGCTTTGATGGTTTCCAGTTGGTCAATCACAATTTCTTTTTTGAATAAATCCACTGAAGTAATATCCACTGCCACTTTAAAATCAATTCCGGTATGTTTGGCTTGTTCGCTCATGTAGTGCGCCAACATATAACCCGGTTGTGGTTGTTCAAACCCCGGATAGTTGGAAACCTGATGTGTTATACCCATATATCCACCCGGAAGTGCAGGGTCAATCAATACAGTTTTGATTTTGGCTTGTCCAAGGTAAATTCCGGCTGTCAGTCCGGCAGGTCCGCCACCTAAAATTGCCACATCGTATTCTGAAACAATCTGCTTTTGGTTGGCTTTAATGGCTGCAACTTCTTCCGTTGTCAACATGGTATCAAGTCGCTCAATGATTTCGGACTTTTTAATGCCGCCACTGATTGAATCAATAACTTGTTTCCCATTTTCAAAAAACAACAAGGTTGGCGATGAACTCACTCCTAATTCGGTGGCTAGCTCACGATTTCCCTGACGATAAATTTTTAGGAACTTGATTTTCTGACCATACAATTCGGCCATTGCATCAAATTTTGGTGCTAGGGCTTCGCAAGGCGGACATTCGGTTGAATAAAAATCTACAACAACTTTTCCGCCGTTCAATACTTCTTTTTCAAAATCTACTGCATTAATCTCTTTCATAATCTTATATTTTTATATTTTCAAATATATGTTCATTCGTTCATGTATAACTCTTTTTTTAAGGGACAAGTCAAAACTTGTCCCTCCTAAACTAATCGTTTAAATAATACGCAGCTCCCAAGCTCAACAATTCTTTCACCGGGCGGCAATCGGGAGTGTTTGGATGTCCGTTTTTGTTTTTTGCAACAGAAGCGCAACCACCACCACAAGCCAACGAAACATCGCAGGTTTTACATTTATCAATGGTTGTAATATCCCGGTTCTGCCAGCTTTCAATCGCTGTTTCATTCTTTGTAACTTCGGGATAAAATGTACCTAGCTCATCGCCTTTATTTCCAACAGTGGCAGTGCACGAATATATAGTACCCGTAAAGTCAAAAGCCCATTCCGTTTTACAAGCCGGACACGAATCAAATAACGCCATAGGCAATTCTTCATGTTCCGAAATATATTTAGCAATGGAAAAAGCAGGTTTATAGAATTCAGCAATATAAGGATGCACTTTCAATAAATCGTATAAATGTTGATATAGCGTAGCACGGTCAAAGAGTTTCTCAGGTGTACTATTACAGAAATGCAGTTCGTAATTACGTCCTATTTGAGTTTTAAATAGGGGAGAAGAAGTCCAGCCTTTATCAATCGCAAAACGTGACAAGCCAGCTAGATTTTCAATATTTTCTTTGTCAATCACCATGCGCAGGTTGATATTAATTCCTGCTGCCAGACAAGCGTCAATTCCTTCAACAATGCGGTCGAACGTAGGTTGTTTTCCTTTCAGATAACGGCGACCGTCATGCACTTCTTGTGTTCCATCCAGTGTAACCTGTACTTCGCGGATACTGGCTGTTTTCAGCAAATCAACATACGAAGCCAATGTATAACCGTTTGTTACAAAAGCCAAATCCAGTTTGGCTTCGTTGGCTTTGGATATAAAATGAGTCAACATGTTTCGCTGATTGTCGCCCGGCAAAAGCGGCTCACCACCAAAAACGGTAATATATTTCCTTCGTCCGGTAAATTCAGTATTGATATAGTTGAAAAATGCATCCACCACCTCATTGTTCACCGCCTTTTGAACCGGATTATATCCTTCCTGATAACAGTACGAACACGCAAAGTTGCAGGAATAACTGGGCACAAAAAACAACTGTATCTCATCTGCTTCACGTTTTTCGGTAAAGTCAAGATAAGCCAGCTTAAATGCACGTTTTTCCTTTGCTTCGTCAACCAAATAACCATTTTTAGCAAACTCGCCACTTGGGTCAAGTTTGTTTTTTAGCATTATCACTTCGTTCGCACTGATTATGTCAGCCGATTTGCTCAACGGATTGACAACGAAGAAATCTTCAGAGTCTGCAACGGGTGTGATGATATTATAATTGGATAGTGACATTTATTTTACTTATAATTGGGTTTGGACATCTAATTTATTCTCAAAAATACGATTCGATAAAACAGCTAAAATTGCTCCTGCTGTAGGAGCTAATATGTAAAGCCAAAGTGCATATAAATTACCTGAAACTAAAGCAGGAGCAATGGAACGGGCAGGATTCATTGACGCTCCACAAACCGGACCAGCAAATAATGCTTCCAGCAAAACGGTTATTCCAACGGCAATGGCTGTAAATTTTGAGGTTTCTTTGTTGCCTGAGACTCTCAATATTACCATCATTAGAATATATGTCAGAATAAATTCAAGCGTAAACGATTGGTATTCGCTTCCTGCCGGAAGACTTGCACCAAGATTCAAACTTGCAGGGAAAAGTAATTTTAGAACTCCACTTGCCAAAAATGCACCGCCTAATTGCGACAAAATGTATGGGAGTATTTCTTTCTTATTTAGTTTACCATTCAGACCAAATGCAATAGTCACAGCAGGATTGATATGTGCACCGGATATTTCACCAAAAGCATAAATCATAGCAATAACTATCAAGCCAAAAGTAATAGCTACACCTACATGAGTAACTACTCCACCGTAAAGTTCGTTTATTACAATTGCCCCTGTTCCACTAAAAACCAAAGCAAACGTACCTATGAATTCTGCTGCATACTTTTTCATGCTATCCGATAAGTTGGATTTGGAAATCCGGGTTGAAAATAAGAAATAGAATTTTCTATCAGTTCCAATGTCTTATTTCCTCTTTGTTTTGAAATGGCATTGACAACAATTTCCCGTAATTCAATGGGCGAAATCTGGATTCGTGCGTTGACGATTAATTTTACACGGTCAGCCGCCTCATTGCTTTCAATGTCCGAATCTTCAGTAAAGACAGTGGTGTAGCTTATTTTCTTGCTTTTCCCATTGTATTGCAACAAGAATTTTAAATGTCCAACAGGTAATTTCCGGTCAAAAAACTCATCAATCAAGCTGTCTATAAAAATGTTGGCTTCTTGTAGAGCTTGCTGATTTTCGCTGACAAATTCAATTTCTTCGTCAAGCCAAGCCAGATTTGCTTCGCCCACTCCGTATTTTTCATAATCAACGTCAATAGTTTTATGATTCACGATAGAGTATTGTTCCAATGCCTCCAACCATTGTTCAAGCGACTTGTTGTCCAATGAATTTTGATAAAGTACTTGTTTAGTCGAATACAAGTTTTCTACATTCGATGTAAGAAACGCCAAATCGGCTTCCGACACCAAATCTATTTTATTAATCACAAGAATCTCAGACTCTTCGATTTGTTTTTGCCAAATGTAATTTGTATCTAATTCAAAGGGAAGTTCATTACCCCTCAGAAAAGTCAACAATAATCGGGCATCAACAAAAGTGGTAAAAGTTAGTTTCTCAATCCCGGCGTTTTTGAAATTCAATAATGGTTTCAATACAGTAGCAACCAAATCGGTACACGAACCTACCGATTCTGCAAATATCAAATCTGGTTTTACCTCGTTTCTCAGCAATTCAATTTGTTCGTCAAGTTGATTATAGTTACAACAGAAACAACCTCCCGAAACTTCAGCATTGGCTATTTCCAGACTTTTCACGAAATGACTGTCAACCTGAAATTTTCCTTGGTCGTTCGTGATAATCGAAGCGTTTAGCCCTTTGTTAATGAGCAATTGACTTGCATTTGTTATGGCGGTGGTTTTACCGCTTCCCAAAAATCCGGCTACTAAATGAACTTTCATATTTTCGTTTTTTAATGTTTTTGTTAATCTATTGTCAGGGAATTTCTTCCCCGACAATAGAATTTTTCTCACAGCTTAGTCATGACAACCGGCTACGATAATCGAATTTTTTGCACAACATTGTGCTACTTTCGATTCAGAGTTGTTGCTCGAACAGCAACTTTTTTTTACTACACTTTTCATAAATAATTATTTTTAGTTGGTGAATAACGGTTTAAAATTAAACCTTTTATCTTGTTCCCGCAAAATCTGATAAATGAGACTTTTTGAACCCCCATTTGGGGGCTGGGGGTCATTCTTTCTTTCCTGAAATCGTAAAACTGGCAACTTCTGCCTGACCCTTTGCATAAGGTTCCGATTCTTCAAATATCTTTATATCGGTGAATCCTGCATCTTCCAACATAGTCAGATATTCAGCCCGGGTCACTGACCCTGCCCAACATTCGGCTACTGCTGCCGGATCATTCCGGTATTCTTCTGCAATAGGCTGTGTGGCATAAATATCGCTGACTACAAAACGTCCGCCTTTCTTCAGTATGCGATAAACTTCACTCCAAACAGCAGGTTTGTCAGAGGCATGGTTAATGGTACAATTGGATATAACCAAGTTTACACTGTCGTTTCGCAATGGCAAACTTTCAAGCTCTGCTTTCAGTATTTTTGCATTCAGCACTTCAAATTTTTCCAGATTGGCAATGGCTTTGGCAATCATTCCTTCCGAAATATCAATACCATAAACAAAACCTTTCACGCCAACGTCTTCGGCCAACCGTATTACGTCATTTCCGCGTCCGCTTCCCAAATCTACACAAACCTCACCCGATTGGGCTTTGGCGTGATTAATTGCACCTCCGCATGACAAACAACAACTTGTTTCACTCAGACTGGTATATCGTTCATTTATTGCTTCTGTTATCATTTTACATTACAATTTATAGTAAATCAATCAATTTTTTGATCCAAACTAAACCAACTACCTCCATTGTGTACATTGGTATAACCGCGCGATTTGAGTCCACTCTGAGCCAGTCTACTGCGAGAACCGGAAGCACAGCAAGTGATAATTGCCTGATTTTTGTTTTTAAGTTTTCCTAAATTAGCATCAATTTTGTCCAACGGTATATTTACCGACCCTCTGATATGACCACCTGCATATTCACCTTTGGTACGAACATCGATAATGGTTGCACCTTCGCGAACCAACTCTGCAAAATCTGCTTTTGGAGCAACTCCAAATAATTTCTTTAATGCTTCTAACATATTATTTTCTGTTGTATTTTTGTTTCACGCAGCAAAGATAAATGAAATATTTTGAATTATCATAGTATCACCAATAAATTATTATACTATCACCAATAAATTATAGTAGTATCACCGAATATTTCATTATCTTTGTCCCAATATTTTTATTTAGATGAATATAAATGACTGACAATATGATATTTAAAGAAACCTTATCTGCCGAACTAGCGAATCAATTATTTAACGATAATGAAAAAGCATTGAAATTCATAGCCGATGCCAAATGGGAAGTCGGTTTTGTATGCCGAAAATGCGGTCATACAAACTTTTGCGAGGGCAAATCTCCATCCTCACGCCGCTGTACGCGTTGTAAAACAGAAGAGTCGGCAACTGCTCACACCTTGTTTCATAATATCAAATTTCCAATCAATAAGGCCTTTTATATTGCTTATAATGTCTGTGTGGAAGGAAAAGAATTTTCGTCCTACGATTATTCCCACAAACTCGAATTAAACCAAATGACCTGTTGGAAATTCCGCAAACGAATTAAAGATTGCGTCATGAAACATAGCGCATACAAAGGTAAGATTGCTATTCAAACCATTTTGTTGTCAGAGCATTGACAAATAATTAGAATGTGATTTATGCCATAATTTACAAATAGTAAACATTTTATGTGGTTTTTATAAAAAAAAGTATAGCTTTGTATAATCTTCTATTATATAGCTATTTCAATATTGAATTATAAGTCAACTTTAAAATCAAGTATCTGTACTAAAAATCAACGTGTATGGCTAGAGTTCTTATTCTGGGAGCTGGCATCTCCGGGCACACAGCCGCTTTAATCGCCAAAAGAAAACTGGGAAAAAAACATGAAGTTGTAGTTGTTAGCCCTAACAGCAATTATCAATGGGTTCCATCCAATATTTGGGTCGGAATGGGATTAATGACCCCGGAACAGGTAAAGTTTGAACTTGCCCCGGTGTATAAACGAGTTGGTATCAAATACAAGCAGGCTTTGGCAGTATCTTTGCATCCCAATGGCGATAAATCTACCAACAAAGGGTATGTAACTATTAAATATGTCACAGGCGAGTTGAAAGACAAAGAAGAGAACGTAGAATACGACTATCTGATTAATGCCACCGGTCCCAAATTGAACTTTGCCGCAACCGAAGGTCTTGGACCTGATAAGTTCAGCTCCTCGGTATGCACTTACCAACATGCAACTCACGCATGGGAAAATCTCCAAAAGTGTTTCAAAAAAATGGAAAGCGGCGAAAAGCAACGAATTCTGATTGGAACCGGTCACCCATTAGCAACGTGTCAGGGAGCTGCATTTGAGTATTCACTCAATATTGCTTTCGAAATA
>Ga0302213_1000473_pt1 | contig 22291 bp, 20 predicted proteins | sample II_Fen_N1_2_FD_194583 | JGI IMG/M metagenome (GOLD analysis project Ga0302213, IMG submission 194583) | Peat permafrost microbial communities from Stordalen Mire near Abisko, Sweden - II_Fen_N1_1 | ecosystem: Environmental > Terrestrial > Soil > Wetlands > Permafrost | place: Sweden: Abisko...
TTCCGACGACATGATTACCAGCGATATGGCTTTTCTGGCTGCAACAGAAGCTATCAAAGCTGCCGGAATTGATCCTGAAGAATTGGATTACGTGATTGTGGCTACCAACTTTGGCGATACAACCGCTGATAACCGTGCGGCCGATCACATTCCTGCCATGTCATCCAAAGTAAAACAAAAGCTGGGCATCAAAAACCCTGAAACAGTTGCCTACGATATTACATTCGGTTGCCCGGGATGGTTGCAAGCGGTTATTCAGGCCGATTATTTCATTAAATCGGGCGATGCAAAGAAGGTTCTTGTCATCGGTGCCGAAGTTCTTTCCCGCATCAGCGATCCGCACGACCGTGACTGCATGTTATATGCCGATGGTGCCGGTGCAGTAATTTTAGAAGGCCGCGAAAGCACTACTCCTATTGGAATTATAGCTCACAAAACCCGTTCGGATACGTTGAACCATGCCGGTTTATTGCACATGGGTCCGTCCTACAATCCTGAATTTGAAAACCCAAAAGATTTGTTCTTGAAAATGAATGGTCGTCGGTTGTATCAATATGCGTTGGAAACGGTTCCACAGGCTATCAAAGCTTGTCTCGACAAAAGCGGATACAAAATTGAAGACGTGAAGAAGGTGCTTATTCATCAAGCCAATGGCAAAATGGACGATGCGATTCTGAAACGTTTCTATAGCCTTCACGGCATTGAAGATGCTCCGTTTGACGTGATGCCCATGACGGTTCACAACCTCGGAAATACTTCGGTAGCAACACTCCCAACTCTGTATGACCTGATATTGAAAGACAACATTGAAAATCATCAAATCAACGCCGGCGATGTGCTTATATTCGCTTCGGTTGGTGCTGGAATGAATATAAATGCGGTGGTTTACAAAATGACAGAGTAGTAATCTGCCTTATATTTCGTAAAAACCACCGGATTATTATAGTTACGAGGTAGCTTTTGCCAGAATTTCCTTTCCAAAAGCTAAGCATTCGGTTCTTTTCAGATTGTCATATTCAGGCGTTCTCATTTGAGTCATCATGGTGCGTGATTCGTTGTCCAGTAAACCCAGGGTTATTCTTCCCAGAAATACTCTGGAGGGCACTTCGGTTACCTCACACAGCTTGGCCAAATGATTATCAATTAAAGCCGTCTTTTGTTCCGGTCCTACGGGTTTCATCATGTTTCCGCAAACGGCATACAACCCCCGGATTTTGCCCTTTAGTACATTCTGGTTCCGTTTGATATACTCCTTTAATTCCGGTGGCACCTGTCCGCTACGGATAGAACCGCCAATTACAATATGGCTGTAACCCGATAAATCCGGATTCTCCTTTACATCAAACACATTGGCAATGCCATCCATTCCTTCGGATATCCAAATGCCCGCATCGCGCGACGATCCGCACCAGGTTCCGTATAGTACAGCCCATTTCTTATCTGATTTTTTGGGGAAATATTCCAGTGCCCACACTCTTTTAGGAATGAGTAAAGCTGCCGTGCTTAGCATCCCTATTTTCAGGAATTCTCTTTTCTTCATTGTATGTAAAGGATTTATAGTCGGTTATTTACTTTGATTTAAAGGGAACATTTAAAACAGCCTCCAGTGCAGGTTTTGGCTTTTTACTTCGGTCGTACAACAAGGGGTAATTTATCCGGCGCGGTATTGGGTAATCATTTTTCCAGGACATGCCATCGTGCAATCCCCAAACGGTAACTCGGTCGATTTTATCGCGTTTTTTATAGAAAATACCGAAAAGTTCTGCGTAACGGTCGGCCAACTGTTTTTGAACTTCGGCAGGCAATCCTTTTCGGTATGGATCGAGGAATGTTTTAAATTCTTCCAATTGAAACTGCGAATCGCTCATGCCCTGTCCGATAATCTGACCTTCCTTGGTCAAAGGCAATACATCCACATCCAGCTCCGTAATCATAACTTTTACACCCAGACTGGCAAAAGTATCAATAGCCGCTTCGATATATTGGTTTTTAGGGTAATTCAAGCCCCAGTGTCCCTGAATTCCTACTCCATCAATACGAATCCCTTCCTTCTTGAGCATTCGGATGATACGGGCTATGCCATCGCGTTTCGTAGGACGCCATACATTGAAATCGTTGTAATAAAGTTCCGTTCCCGGAGCATATTGAGCCGCATATTTAAACGCCAGTTTTACCAACTCATCGCCGTTTCCAATCGCTTTGACCCAGGTGGTTTGGCGATACGAGCCATCGTTATCAATCTGTTCGTTGACCACATCCCAGGCTTTAATACGCCCCGCATATCGTCCCGCAACCTTTTCGATATAACTTCTCATTTGCTCCACCATCGCTTCATGCGATTTTGGATTCCCTTTTTCATCTTTAAAAAACCAATCCGGCGTCTGGTTATGCCAAATCAATGTATGCCCGATAGTAAACAGATTATGTTCCTCGCCAAATTTCACATAGGCATCACCCTGTGCAAAGTTCCAAACCCCCGGACGTGGGTTCACCGTTTCGGCTTTCAGAACATTCTCCGGTGTAATCGAATTAAACTGTTTCAGAATAATTTGTTGCGAGCCGGAATCGGTACCCTGTACAATGGCATTGTTCACCGAACAACCCATTTTAAAGGCATCTTTGTATACATCTTTCAATGTGAGCGAATTCTTTGAAACCGTCTGTGCTGAAATATAACCGACCGAAAGTGCACAGAGAATTAAAAGAGATGATTTTTTCATTTGTGTTTTTATTTAGCTGTTAACGTGTATTTCTAAATTGATTCCAAAGATAAAAAACCATTTCTATCCTACCAACCATTCACGGATTTTATTTTAAAAAAAGCCTGCTCCAAACGAAGGAACAGGCTTTTCTTATGCTATATACTTTAAATTACCGACTAAAATCTCTTGAACCCGATTATATCACGAACCTCACGAATGGTTTTAGCGGCACTTTCCTGCGCTTTTTCCTTGCCAAGGCGTGCAACCTTCGACACATAGGCTTCGTCGGCTGAAATGGCTTTAATTCGCTCCCGCATGGGTTCTGTAAAAGCAATCATATCCACGGCCAATTGTTTTTTCATATCACCGTAGCGAATCTGGCAGACATTGTATTGTTCTTCAAAGAAATTCAACGTTTCGGGAGCTGAAACTACCTTCATCAATTGGAAAATGTTTTGAATAGGTTCCGGCTTGGGTTGATTCGGCTCTGTCGGACCACTGTCAGTCACAGCTTTCATCACTTTTTTGCGAATTGCTTCGGGCTCGTCGGCAAAATAGATGGCATTGCCTTCTCCTTCCGATTTTCCCATCTTTCCACTTCCGTTCAATCCCGGTATTTTTACCAATTCATTTCCAAAATTGAAAGCCTGAGGTTCTGGGAAGTACTCCACATTGTAAAGGCGGTTGAAACGGTTTCCAAACGTACGCGTCATCTCCAAGTGTTGTTCCTGATCCTTACCAACGGGTACTTTAGTAGCACGGTGTATCAAAATATCGGCAGCCATCAACGTCGGGTAAGTCAACAATCCGGCATTTACATTTTCAGGTTGCTGACGAATTTTATCCTTGAACGAAGTGCACCGTTCCAATTCCCCGATATAGGCATTCATGTTCAGGAAAAGATATAATTCCGCTACTTCGGGAACGTCACTTTGTATATAAAGTGTTGCTTTCTCCGGATCCAACCCGGCTGCCAAGTATTCAATCAGAATCTGACGAACATTTCCATACAAATCACCCGGCGTAGGATGGGTTGTAAGTGAATGATAATCTGCTATAAAAAAATAACAGTTATGCTCATTCTGCATACTGATAAAGTTACGTAAAGCTCCGAAATAATTGCCTAAGTGAAGGTTTCCGGTTGGGCGAATGCCACTGACTACTGTTTCCATGATATAAGAAAGCCCCCTAACCCCCTAGAGGGGGGATTTAGGATAGCTTCGTCTTGTATGTTTTGTTTTAATTTTATAATTCTCAATTCTAATATTTCCCCCTTCAGGGGGGTTAGGGGGTAGCTTAGAGATTCTTCTCTATTCTATTGGTATAGTTCTGCGAATACGTTGATCAAGAGAGGTAAGTGTTTCGGTAGTTGCCACGCCCGGAATTTCCTGGATTTTTCCGTTCAGAAGCTCCATTAAATGTTCATCGTTTTTGGCATAAAGCTTAACCAGAATAGTGTAATTACCCAGTGTATATTGCGATTCAACGATTTCAGGTATCTTTTCAAGTTCTTTGACAACTTCCTTGTACATCGATCCGCGTTCAAGTGTTATGCCAATATAGGCACACATCTGGTATCCGAGCATTTTAGGGTTCACAATATATCCTGAACCTGTAATAACATCGATGTCGATTAAACGTTGAACACGTTGATGAATTGCTGCACGCGAAACACCACATATTTCAGCCACATCTTTGAACGGCATACGGGCATTCTGAGTTATTATCTGCAGAATTTTACGGTCTAAATGATCAATTTTTTCCATGATAATTAATTTTTAGTGTTTGTCATATAGGCAACAAAATTACGCATTATAAATTGGAATTAAAAACTAATAAAAGGTTTTTTTATTAAAAGTTGAATTATTGAGAGAATATTGTCTGTTTTTACTTCCTTTTTGACAAAAATAAAAGCCGGAATGAAATCATTCCGGCTTTTATTTTTATTTTAGTTTCAACTATTGTCTTTGTTGTTGCATCTGCTGTTGTAGCTGTTGCATTTGTTCTGGAGTCATTTGTGGTGCTGATTTTTCAATAGAAACCAATTCTACTTCGAAAATCAAAATTGAAAAAGGCTTGATTCTACCAGTTCTTCTTGAGCCATAAGCAAGTTGTTGTGGAATATATAATTTATATTTCGATCCAACTGGCATTAATTTTAATGCTTCTGTCCATCCTTTGATAACCTGATTGGCTTGGAATTGAACTGGGTCTTTACCTTCATTGCTATCAAATACAGTTCCATCAATCAAAGTTCCTTTATAGTTAACCTTTACTTGATCATTTTCGGTTGGTAAAGCTCCGGTTCCTTTTTTTACAACCTCGTATTGCAAACCACTTGCAGTTGTTATTACACCTGGTTTTTTTGCATTTTCAGCTAAGAATTTCTCTCCATCTTTTCGATTTTCACCATATAGTTTTTCCATTTGAGCAACTTGACGTGCAGTCATAGTTTTGGTAAAATAGGCTTGGGCTTGAGATGCAGTCATCTGAATACTTGAACCTTTAAATCCATTAATCAACCCTTGTTTAATTAACTTTATGTCAAGTTTTAGTGTTGAATCACCCATTAAGCCAGATTTTTCTTGTTGTTTCAAAGCAACGGCGATTTTAGAAGCTATATCTGCGATTTCAGGATTATCATTCTTCTCAGTTTTAACTGACATGCCCTCTTTAATGCCCTCCATTAATGTACTTATTGCTTTTTTAGCAGAATCACCTTTCAGGTTGTTGAAGTAAGATGATTTTAGACTTTCACCATTTGCCAAACCAAATGAATAATTTAAACTGTCATTATTCGATTTCAATGTTGGCATACCTGGTTTGTTGCCACACGAAGAAAATGCAACTAATGCTGTCAATACCACAGCCATGAATATATTATTATTTTTCATTTCCCTTTATATTTTATTACTGTTAATAACTTATTTTGTTGCTTGTGGTACTTGGTGTAGTGAGTCTGGTTGACTTTGTTGTGGAGCTTGTTGTCTCACTTTTTCTCCTTGAATTTTCATCAACGATTTTTCAAGATACTCTTTTGCTTGAGCAGTAGTCATGCCTTTATCATAGCTATTCAATGCATTTACCAAACCTTGCAAAATAAGTTTTTCGTTGAATTTGAGAGTAGAATCACCCATTAAGCCTTTGCTTTTTTGCATTTTTAAAGAATTACCTATCTGAACTCCTAATTTATATATTTCACCTTTGTCTTTTCCATTATAGGCTTTATCAAAAGCTTTCATAAACATGGTAATTGATTTTCCGGTTGAATCCCCTTTGAAGTAATAACTCTTGATTCCGTCACCGTTATACAATCCGATAGTGTAATTTAAACTATCTTCTTGTGTTTTCAGTGTACTGGTCTTGGCTTCATACTTATTACACGAAGCAAGCATGAAAACGGCAACAACTGCCATAAATGTTAAGATACTTTGTTTTTTCATTTGATTTGTATTTGTTAATTTCTATAATTTTTCGAGCATTGTAATTATTTTTTTGTAACTGCTTTCTTTTTAGCAGTTGTTGCTGGAGTAGCTTTTTTTATTGTCTTGGCTTTAACTACTGGTTTTGCTTCAATCACGGGTACTGGCTCTTTGAAGTGTTTAACATTAAGCAACTCTACTTCAAAAATCAATGTAGCATATGCTGGAATTGCTCCGTTGCCAGCTCCTTTTTCCCCGTAACCCAACGAATAAGGGATGAAGAATTTATACCTTGAACCTACAGTCATAAGCTGAACGCCTTCAGTCCATCCGGGAATTACCTGATTAAGCGGGAAAGTTGCAGGCTCCCCACGTTCAATTGAATTATCGAATTTTGTTCCATCGATAAGCGTACCGATATAATTTACAGTTACAGTATCTGTTGCAACAGGTTTTACACCTGCTTTTTCAGACATTATTTTATATTGTAGTCCGCTTGCAGTGGATATTACGCCTGCTTGGGTTTTATTGTCGGTCAGGTATTTTTCATTCTTGGCTTTTGCAATTACAACTTCTTTGTTTTGAGCATTTGTTATGTAAGTTCTGAAAAATTCCGTTGCAAGCTCAGGTTTCAACAAAGTTGAGTCACCTTTAATGGAAGCAGAAAAACCTTTTACCAACAAATCGATATTTATTTTTCCTCCCGGGATAGCCTTCAAGCTTTTCGATAAGTCTGCTCCGATATTTATTCCAAATGAATAGCTCATTGAATCCACATCGTTGGTAAGAATTTTTATAGGCACAACCGGTGCCGGCACATCCACCTTTTTGTCTTTTGATTTTGATTTGGTTTGTGCACCGACCGAAACTAAAGTCATGCTTACCGCAGCAAAAATTAAAATTGTCTTCTTCATTTTTTTATATTAGTTTTTTAAGTTTTTTGTTTTTACACAATGTCCAACAATTCAACTTCAAATATCAACGTTGAATGAGGTGCAATGGCTTGTCCTGCTCCCTGAGCACCATAACCTAAATCGGAAGGAATAAAAAGTTTCCATTTGGAACCTACAGGCATTAATTGCAATGCTTCCACCCATCCGCTTATTACCTGAGTCACTCCGAAAGTGGCAGGTTCACCACGGCTTACCGAACTGTCGAATACATTACCATCAACCAATGTTCCATGATAATGAACTTTTACAGAATCTGAAGCAGTAGGTATGGAACCGCTTCCTTGGGTGATAATTTCGTATTGTAATCCGCTTGGGAGAGTAATTACTTCTTCGCGTTTTGCATTTTCGGCAAGAAAAGCAACTCCTGCTGCATTAGCCTGCTCACTTGCTTTTTCGGATAATGATTGAAAAAAATCATTTATAATTTGCTGAGCATCCTGATAGCTTATCTCCGGTTGGTTTTGATCTAAAACATCTTGAATTCCTTTGGCCAGTTTAGAAGTATTAATACTTGTAACTCCACTGTTTAACAGATTATTACCCAAACTTAAACCCAATGCATAACTTACTTTTTCCATATTTTAAAGAATCACCCCTAAGAACTAAATTTGTTTAGTTATTATTTTAAATAATTATTATTTACCACTAGTTTCGATAAATTCCAAAGAACTTATCGTATTCCCCCTTTAGGCTTCGGCGTGAGCTCAGTCGAACGAGGTTAGGGGTTCTTTTAATTCCCCTTTAGGGGTTAGAGGTTTTAAAAAAACGCTGCAAAGATAGCTGATTTGTTGGATAATAACGTGTTAATAATTCAAAATTATCGCGATGATACTACAATTGGTAACTTTTGTTGTTTCCGTACTCCCGTTTGCGGATTAAACATTTCAAAATAAAGAACATAAACACCTACGTTTGCATTCTTTCCGGTATCCGTTTTTCCATCCCAGGTCAGAAATCCTTCACTTGCCAATAATACATTGGATGCCAATTTGGCAACTTTCACTCCTACTGCATTAAATATTGTCGCATTGGCTACATATCCATCCTTATCTGTTTTGTAACGAATAAAACAAATATCATCAGCTCCATCATTATCGGGCGAAAAGGCCTCAGGATCTGCTCTGACAAATTTTTCGGGGGTAGTTATGTTTTGATCTATTTCGCGGAACTGAGAATTACGATAGCCTGGTGTTCCATAATTTATTTCGGAAGTTGCCGAATGCCATGAAGCAACACTCTGTGTTTCTAATTCAGGGTTAATACGCTCTAAAGCAACACCTTTTGGATTTTTTATCAACGAATGATGCCAGCTGGTGTTGTAGGTAAGTTCATCGTAAATGGTATCCTTTGACGCATTACAAATAACGATGGTAGCACTCGTGTTACTCAGCGTGCTCCATTCGCAGCTAATAATTTGACTCTCTGCAGGACATTTATGGTGTTTTTTCACTTTTGGAGCATCAGGTGTTAACGCAAGATAGCCTTTAGGCAGAATTGTCGTTTGATTTGGGATGGCATTTCCTGTATTCAGTGTTCCATCTGTCTTGCGGGTGGTGTAAATCAACCCCGAAACATCAAGAAGCTTATCTGATTTGTTATACAACTCAATATATTCAGCCGAACTATCGGGACTTTCAAACATTACTTCATTAATCACGAGGTCATTCGTTCTGATGGATTCAGTTATTCCTGTGGTTTTAGTGTTGTTAACCAACGAATTACCGGATTTGTCAGTTAGATTTGAAATGGTTACTTCGTATAATTTTCCACACTCAAAATTCTTATTGAAATTCAAAACTATTGACTTTTTGTCCGTAGAAATGACATACGAAGATGGACTACCCATATCATTTGTGACACTATACGCAGCCTTCGAGAAATCCATAGCTTCTGAAAATCCGAGGTTTAGTTTGTTGGGTAACACCAATGCAAGCGAATTCCAAACCGGAGGATCTTTGTCAATAGCTTTATTTCCGGTTACCACAATGTCATCAAAATAATAATACGAACCCGTGGTGGCTGTATTCACATACATCAACCCAAAATAACTGCTCGCTTTCACTGAGTTGTTCTGAGCAGTTCCTTCCAACACATAATCCGATTCTCCGGTCAGCTTGCTGTACAATGCAAAATTTCCAAGGGCATCGCGGGTTACTTTTACCTTCAATTCGCACGGAGTCCGATCCGTACGCTTATCCGCACCATCAATAATCTTGGTTTTTTGAGTTCCTTCCTGCAACCACAGCGATACATCTTTCTGTGTATCTCCAATTTTTACAAAATAGCCGTTGCATCCGTTTAGCGGATTATCGCTATCGGAAACAAGGTAAATAACGGGGTAATTCCCCGACGAAGGATTGTAATTTACCTTTACCCAACACTCCCACGTGGCATTGTCAATAGCCTCGGAAGGCGTGAAAAGATAGGAGGTGGAAGCTGCCGTTGCTTTGGATTGAAGCTGTCCGGCTGCATTTACCATAAAGTTGGTTGTAGTTCCCGTCCAGACTGGGTTGACTGTGAAATCACCATCAGCAAAGGATTCTGTCAGCTGTCCGAAGCTGAAAAACGGGACAAATAACATAAAAATAAAGGCTAATTTCTTCATAATGTGTTATAATTCTATTAAAATGAATTACTTTTGCATCCAATTTCGTAAAGAAAAAACGATCCCTTACCCCCGGAGGGGAACAATAAAACTTCTTTTGAAATGCAAATATAGAAAAAACCTTTGTAGGTTAATTAACTCAAGGGTATTTCTTTTTGGTATAAAATAAAATTTTCTTTAAACATCACGATTTAACTCTTCGTTCGGGGACGGGGAATAATTAAAAACAAAACAATGAGAGTAGCAATTGTAGGTGCCAGTGGCGCCGTTGGCCAGGAATTTTTGCGTGTGTTGGCCGAACGCAATTTCCCATTGACAGAGCTTGGCCTTTTCGGCTCGTCGCGCAGTGCGGGTAGTGTTTATGAGTTCAAAGGTGAAAAACTCACCGTCAAAGAGCTTAAACACGGCGACGATTTTAAACCGTATGATTTAGTATTCACCTCTGCAGGTGCAAGTATATCCAAAGAATTTGCCGAAGATATTACCAAATTCGGTGCTGTAATGATTGACAACTCTTCTGCTTTCCGTATGGACACGGATATTCCGTTGGTAGTGCCCGAAGTAAATCCCGCTGATGCAAAAGACCGTCCACGTGGAATTATTGCCAATCCAAACTGTACCACCATTCAAATGGTAGTGGCACTGAAAGCTATTGAAAATTTGTCGCATATCAAACGCGTACATGTTTCTACTTATCAGGCGGCTTCGGGTGCCGGAGCGGCAGCCATGGACGAACTGGAATTGCAATACAAACAAGTGTTGGCCGGCGAACCCGTTACTGTAAGCAAATTTGCTTATCAGTTGGCTTACAACCTTATTCCGCAAGTGGATGTATTTACCGACAACGGTTACACCAAGGAAGAAATGAAAATGTACCACGAAACACGCAAAATCATGCATTCCGATGTGGAAGTAAGTGCTTTGTGTGTTCGCGTTCCGGCTTTGCGTGCCCACTCCGAAAGTGTTTGGATTGAAACCGAACGTCCCGTAAGTGTTGAAGAAGCTCGTGCTGCATTTGCCGTAGCTCCGGGTGTGGAAATGATTGACAATCCTGCTGAAAAGAAATACCCAATGCCATTGTTCCTGTCAGGCAAAGATCCTGTTCACGTGGGACGCTTACGCAAGGATATTTCAAACCCGAACGGACTTACTTTCTGGTGTGTGAGCGACCAAATCAAAAAAGGTGCTGCTCTGAATGCCGTTCAAATTGCCGAATACCTCATTGCCGAAGGCGATATCAAGTAAAAAAAGGACAATCCTAAAATATAAAAGACCTTGCTTCCATGAAGTAAGGTCTTTTTTTTGCGTCTTGGCGACTTTGCGAGAAACGTGTTTAAATCACCGTAGTCACCCGCTCGGTAGTAATCATAAAATACCGTGCAAAGTTCTCGTCCTTCATATATTCCACCAGTTCCATTTGCCATTTCTTGGCTTCCTCCGACAAGGCAACCAATTTTTTATTATTTCCCAGATGTTCGGGATCTTTCTTCTGGAACTTGGCCATGGCATGAAACTCGTCCAGCCATTTTTCATATTTCTCCATAAATTTGGTTTGCTCGGGAGTAAGCGAATATTTTTCCTTATCCTCAGTTATAAGCTTTTCCACCTGGGCCAAACCCGTCGCCGAAACAAGCGTTGCACCGGCTATCAAACCTAGCTTTTTTAAAAATTCCCGTCTATTCGATTCGTAAGCGTCCATAAATATGCTTTGTTTTTTAATAATTATCTGTTTTGGATTTGCAATGTTTTTCCGGAAACATTAAATGCTGATTGTCATCTCGAACGAAGTGAGAGATCTATTCAAAAACAATATATAAAGTTTACCGTTCAATGCTGATTCACTTTCTATAAATTAATTCCAACCCTTCAATATCGGCTAAAAATTGCCCGATTTTTTCTTTGCCAAAGTCGTTTGCTTCCACGGCTTCAAATTCATGCAACAATTCTTCTTGATCGGCGGCAGTGAGTACCCTGTCAGCCATTTTAAAAAGCACATTGTTTTCTTTCCCAATATGCGCCCGGAGCAATTCCACATAACCACCCATATTGGCATAAATAACCGGCAAAACCATATCATCTCCCGCTTTATACCGGGCTATTCCAGTCGCCATACCCTTTACAAACCGCCGTCCTTCGGCATGGTCGTGAAGCATCACCGACACCGGTCCATGTTCGTTCGAAAAGCCTTTTTGCAATAGAAATGGAAAAAAAAGATTTTCCTCCTTGGCATGATGAAATTCGTCGGCATAATGAGTGATTAAACTTACCACCATTTCCATATCGGCGGCTTCGGTGGCTAAGCTCATAACCATTCGTTCCATCACATCGGTCAAACGAAGAATATGCACATGATCGTTTGTCAGATTCTGGGTAGATAAATTCATATCGCGTGATTTTGCAGTGTATTAAATTGTTTCGGTATATTTATAACTGCTAACACGACGTTTTGTTCAAAACGAGATTGATTTTAAAGATTTTGCCCTACTCCCGCCTCTACCGCCATTTTCAGACACAAGTGCACCTCGTTGCCGCACACTTTCGAATGCTTCCGGTCAATGCTCAAACGCATTTCACGTTTCAGGAAATCGTAGAGCTTCAAGCGTTCATATAACGTGTAAAATACCGGTTCGCCGACTTCTTTCTTCACGCAAAAAATCCGGTTAAAGTCCCTTTCACCGGCACTTGCGTGTTTGGACGCAATGTCCGAATACACCAGCAATTCAATAAAATCCTGAATTTTGTCGCCCATATACAACGCTTCATATTGCGTCGCAGGCGTTTTTTGAACCATTGTTTGGAAGATATGATCCCAAAACGTACTGACACGACCCGCCAACACTTCCAACGCGATATCGGCCAGCAAAATGCCGAAAAAAGAATGTACAGCCGTGAGATTACGCTGTTGATGCGCACTTTCATAACGCAGAAACGACAACCAGCACGTTGAATCGGGATCAAAAGGATCGACACCCTCAGTTCCCTCCTCCATGGTGTAAACTATCACGTACCGCGCAAACGTCTGCCCCGTCAGCTGAACGAAACTGCGCTCATCTTCCTCAAATTTTGCCTGAATATTTGGATTGTAAAATGTCATATCGGGGTTTGTTATTGACTAAATCAGAATTGAATCGCTTGTTTTTATCGCTGCTTCTTCTTTACTTCCAGTCTGGCCTTGGTCATTCGTTCGCTAATACCTCCTTCGTCCAGAAATTCTCGTTCAAGTTTCTTTAATTGTTGAGCCAGCAGGTAAATGGTGACGTTTGTAAGACTATAAAGCACATTTGCTGCAACTTCAGGGTTATCACTCTCAATTCCTTTCTGAAAGGTTTCATACGTCTGATTGGGCGTTCGAAGTTTTTTGCTCAGTTCGGCATAGTAAGGATGTTTTTTGTCCCAAAAAGTCAGCCTCCGAACGGTTATAAAATTGAGATAATCTTTCCGGAGTTCATCCAACGAGCAACGCGCCACATTGGTCAGAAAAATCTCTGTCTTTTTGGAAGTGCCTGAAGCCATACTGCCCTCCAGAATATTTTGCTGTCCCGACCGTGCAGCCTGAACCATCTGGTCGTAAGTGCGGTCGAACTTGCTGACCCATTTCTCACAAAACCGGTTTGTTCCCAAAAATATAATGTCTGCTTTCTGATAGGTTATCAGGTTTTGATAACCACCATGCTTAGGTATAAAACCATCTTCATTGTACTGCTTGTCCATGGCTTAAGTTTTAATCGTTTATTTTTGTATTAGTTTCTATCATCCGGGGCGACTTTGGGGACATTTACGACCGCTGTTCAGAGTGCAACAACGTCGCAAAGGTCATCATTGTCTCCCAAATATTCCACCTCCGTTTATAATCTTCCTAATTCTCTTCCACAGCGTCGAGCAATGTCACAACAGTCCCCATTGTCCCCCCCAAAAAACTACAACACTACAGCTTTCATCAATTCCGTCAGTGAAACGGCAAAAGGTATTGCCGAATTCCGCGCTCCTGAATATCCCTGAAGCTGTGTTATATCCCATCTTATGTTCTCAAACTCCTTTTCTATTTCAGGGGCAATATCATAAACAAGATAAAACTCCTGACTTGGATTAGAGTAAGACTTTGAAATCATATTCTCCTTCGAAAATATCCTAGGTCCTTTGAAATCAAGTTTAAATAACCTGCCTGTGGTAGTTTCACCTGTGGTATGAAGTAAAATATATTTTGCACCGGTTTCCTTAGCGCTGAGTCTTAGTGAACCTCTTGTAGAACCTGTTCTGGCATTATATAATTTCTTACCTGTTATCCATTTTAAATGGTCAGCATCTTTATAGAAGCCAATCAAAACAAATGTCTCATCAGGCAATAATCCCCGGTTTTCACCATAGGTTTCGGGCAGCAAATCATTGACTTCGTTTATTTCATTAGTTTTATAGGTTTCAAAAGCTTTCAACGAAATCTTTTCCCGTTGAGAAGCCCTGTTCAGAAAATGCTCTGTTACCTCACTTAAGAATTTCTTTAGCTCTTTAGAACCATCGTTACTATCCGAAGGACTTATTGCAAAAGCTCCCAGACCGGGAATAATTTCATGAAACCCCTTTTTCTGATATTTCTCCGAACCTGGATAAAGGATGTAAGCCCCTCCGGTACGTCGGATAGCATCTTTATAGGAATGCATTTTCAATAAGTCAACCCTTTTTACATTGCCTTTTATTATTTCTTTCTTTTCGGTGCTTAACTCTTCCTGCATTTCGTCTTCCGAAAGTTTCTTATCACTTATATCGCCGAATATCGTCGAAAGATTATCAATCTTATACTTGGCATCAAAGTGAATATGCACAATCAGTTCCTCTTTTTCTGCCTGAGCCTGCGAAATGCCGAATGGCCAGATTGACAAAGTATAATCCGGACGCATATCCATGGTCCAGCTGCCACCATGTGGATACTCCTTCTTCCCCGAAAATGCCCGGTTATAACTGAATTCAATATGTAACTTTCTGTTTTTCGAAGTGTAAACTCCCTTTAGCGGGATATATTTTCCCTGCCGGAGTTGTAATCCCAACCCATCTTCGGTCTCCTTTATCAGGTCTTTGATTTCATCAGGTTCAATTTCAAACAACTCTTTCAAAATGTCCAGCAACTTAAAGAACAACCAGTATTCGTACAACACAGCCACATCTTTTTTATCACTGCTATACACATCTTCACCACCATGCCACACCAGTCTGGCAGCAAGGTCAAACATCAGCCACACCCGCAAAATCTCCCGATAGCCTTCTTTGCGTTGTAGCACAGGACTGTTCAGTGGCAAAGTCGTTGGATTGGATATTTCCTTGAAAACAGAATGACTCAGATACTCTTCCAGTTTACTTTCAAGCAGAGTGGCTTCAGTTTTCAACCGCTGTACAACGCTTAACTTTGTCGAAAAGGTCGCCAATGTCCCCCAAAGAATAATCCCTATCCCCTAAATATCTTTTGAAAATGATAATCCAAAAACTCAGGCGAAGGAAGAAACTTATCGGGTAGCATTATCGGCTTATTCTCAAAAGCTATAAAATTAGTCTCAATAGATGTGGAGATTATTTTACTTTTTAATACAGGAGAAACTTTCAATGTATAATCATCGGGCGAAACAGCTATCAACCCACTGTCAAATGCTTTATCATGGAGGGCATTGAGGCAGAGCCCGTTCATCGGGTTTAGACGATTCTTATCATCCTTACTCCAAGGGACAATATGGCTCGCTATTAAAAGTTCTGTGTTTTCTATACCCGTAATACAACAACGACTATTGTAAGTAGCTAATACAATGTTTCTAAATATAGATTGATTAACCCTCGTTTTCACTAACCTTTCTTTTTCTATACCATCTTGGGGTAAATCTGTCAAGTCAATATGATTGATTTTTTCAATAGTCGATTTACTCTTGGATGCCAACAATGTTTCACTTTGAATCAAGGCATTATCCCAATTCTGATAAAATTCATCCCAAATCTCCTTATCCAATTTACTGGCATTCGAAGCCCCTTTTATTCCTCTTGCTTTCAAACTTGGATCAAAACTCGCTAAATTTCCGAGTTTAAAGGTAACAGAAGACGGTGTTCTGCCAATAAGATTGGCAAATTCTATAATCATCGGATTACGATGATGCATCTTTCCAAAAGGTATTTTGCAATAGAGATTTATTGCTAGTATCAATTCCTCTCTGGTCCAAAGTGATTGGCCTGATTTCATTTAATCAGAACTAAACTGTAAGTTTTTCTTTAATTTTCTCGAAATTCTCAGCATGCTTTTGCAAATCTTTTCTAATTTCTCTACATGTCTCATCGTTAAAAATAAAATCACCATCGGCTAAAGATTTTTCACCATTCGCAGCTTCTACCTCTTTTACATGTGCAAGTTTATTCCTTTTTTGTATAATGTCTTTTTCATAATCGTGTAACTTACTTGCAATGTCTTTATCATCAATTGCTTTTACAACATTCTTCATTGACATCCATTTGTGGTAGGTATTAAAATCTCTGTGTTCGAAAATAGTTTCTTCTGAAACCTCTTGAAATTCAGCAATTATTTTTTCAAGGGATTCTAGAACTCTCCTCTTTCTTTTATTAAAAAAAACATCTTTATGTTCAGCTTTAAGACCTGAAACATATTTCTTGAGTAAATCTATCATTTTGATGTCAAGTTCAGCAACTTCTGCCATAACCAATCCTCTCATATTATTTACATCTTGAACCTTTTTAATGGTTGTCTTGATAACCTCTCTTACCTTATATTCAAAATCTTCATTTTTCCTATCTGCACAATAAGCACCATCAATCCCATGCTCCTTTAACAACTCTCGAACCTTCTCTTCACCATCGGAAGAATAGAATAATACTTCAGTAAATATCTGTTTGTCTTCACGTATATATTTCAATAAATCAGTGCCTTTATCATCGTTATCCAACTTTAAATCTGCAATAATAAGGTCATAATTATTAAACGGGATTGTTTCAATATTTGAACCATCTACTTCGTTTCTAGGCTCAATAAAATTAAATCCCTCTTCTTCTAAAAATGATTTTACAAATTTCTTTTTGACGTTGAAAGATGTTTTATCATTTTCAAACCACAGAATCTCATAGTTTAATCTCATTTTTGTATCCGTATTAAAAATTCACAACCTTTTTTATTTTTCTCTGCTTTGGCAGTAATTTCCCATTTATTATCAACTACAATTGTTTTTATATGATATAATCCTAAACCAGTACTTTTAGTGGTTGAATAACCCATCTCAAAGATATTATTTATCTCATTAATAGATGAATGAAGTCCATTTCCATTATCTTTAAACAACAGATTAAGTGAACCATCTGAACTAATCTGAGATGAGATATTTAAAACTGTAGCGCCTGCTTTCTTAGAATTACTAATCATGTTATCTACAATTATTGATATGTCAAGTGGGCTGAATTTTGTTTCAAAAAAATCTTTATTTGGGTTAGTGAAATTAAGTTTTATTCTGCTAGTTGAAAACTGTTTAGCTATCTTATTGACATAATTATCCAAAAATGAAATGATATCTTTTCTAGCTTTTGAAGTAAAATCTTCAAATATCTTTTTTATCCCGAATCTGGAAAAGCTAAATATTTTACTATTTTCGTAAGATAGCTCCTGTATAAATAATCTTAAATCATCGTCAGTTATTTTCTTACCTGAATTCATTCTACGACCAAAATCCGTAATTAAAGAATTAATGTTATCAGATACAACATTAATTTGATGGTGAAGATTAGTTACTAACTCAATGTCTTGAGAAGAAATAGATGTAACTATTTTTAATTGTTCTTGTTTTTGTTCAAGTATTTGCTCTATGTTTTTGTTCTCGAGAATTTTGATATCTCTTTCCTTTTCAGCTGATTCAACTCTTTGTTGTGAAACAGTTATAGCTTTTTCAAGTAAAAGAGCTTCTTTGTAAAGTTGCTTGTTTTGAGATTCTTCTGCAATCCTTTTAAAATTTCTGACTAGTTTTTTTGCACTTTTTTCTTCCTTATTAGCAATCAAGTTGATTATATCATTATTATAATCCAAACTTATAATAGATTTATCATCAGATATATTTGCAATCAGCTTAACCAAATTTTCTTTGACATTGTCATTTGAAAGATTCTCAGTTTCATCCTCTGCATTCACTCCCCATTGTGTAACATCAACAACATATTTTTCAAGTCTCCTTATCAATTTAACCAAATATCCATCTTCAGTATTAGCGAGTTGATTGTAGGTTTTAGTTTTTACTAATCCATCGCCTCTACTTGTAGTTTCCTTTAACTCGTGATTATTGCCAGTGATTGAAACTTCACCAAGTAGATTTCTAAGTCCAATATATCTTGCATAACCTTGAAGTGCTCGATTTTCTAATCCTAATGAATCATCTCGTCTCTCTCCATAAGGATATATACGAAAACCATTTTTATAAACAAATACACTTCCATAATCAATATGTTCTACGCCGGTTCTCTTTCTAAATGTCAGTTTGGCTGATCTGTTTAAGAAATACAATGTTATCCCAATGTTAGAAAGTAAATTATATTCACTTTTTTCTTTTATTTCATATATGAAATTTTCTCTATCCGTTAATCTTGATGTTATTATTCCATTGTCATCAATAAAAGATTCAATTCTAGTGGTTTTTATATCAAGTTCGTTAAAAACAAAGTTCTCTATTTTTCCATTAATCGTGTTATAGTAAAGTTGAATATTATTATTGTCTTTTTCTGTCTCATTAAAAACTGTCTGATCTTTCTCTAATTCATCTGGAACAGATAGAAAAATATTAAACTTCTGAACATCCTTAGATGAGTTAAGATCGGGTCGAATAAGCTTAGAAAGCTTTTCTTTTAGTTTTTTTAAATTATCTCTATTCCAGAAATCTGGAGCAATGCCTGAAATTTCAAGAACTGTACCTGACACAATATTATAATCCCATGAATCTAAAATTTTGTGTTCAACAGGTATTTGCGAAAATTCTACTTTTTGATTTAATTCAAATTTGCTCCAATCAACAAACACATTTTCAATTTTACTATTTGGAAGTTCGCTTTTGGATATCAAATTCAAATACTTACCAAGTCGATCACAAGAGAATCTTCCAACGCCCTTTGCTCCAGCATAAATTCTGCCCGAATTAATTTTATCTCTATAGTCTTCCGTACCATCTCTTTTTCCTGAATATCCCAAAAACAACCATTTTTCAGTCAAATCAGTATAATCCATGCCCTTGCCATTATCTTGAATAATAATTTTAGCATCAGTTGAATATAGATTTTCAAATGTTATTATTACTTCTGTGGCTCTTGCATCAAATGAATTCTTTACTAATTCAAACACAGCCACAAAATTGTCAGTGATTAAATCACCCCCAATTAAGTTTTTTAAAGCTGAACTTATTTTAAAGTATTTATCACTCATTAGCTTATCAATTGTTTCAAAATCAATCCTCCCTGCTCAGCAAAAAGCGGTGGAATAGCATTTCCTATTTGTGAATACCTGGGAACTTCTTGTGTACGGCGTTTACCGCCTGTAGTATATTTGCCTTGAAATTGATACCAATCTGGGAATGATTGAATACGTGCATATTCCCGTACCGTCAAAATTCGAGGTTCAGAAAAATGAATATAATCATCCGGTAGAGTAGTTATCGTTGGTGTTTTTGAGTTTCTGTCAAGTGGAATAATGGTGTGTTTCTTGATATTAAAGTGGTCTCTGGTTTTGGCATCAATATCAAAATTCTTACGGCAGTTATTTAATATCACTTGAAATTTTGCTGTAATATCTGGTCTATGTTTAGGGAATCGATGACTATCTGCAATCTCATTTTCTATACCCACACGCATCAGTTTTTGATAAGTACTTGCAACAGGAGAATATATGCCAGCCTCAAACCTTTTTGTATCTGGCGACTCCCTCAATCCATTTTCTTTTAGCAAGTCTGAAATTGCATCGTTCAGATTAGTATCAACTGTAAGGTTTTTTTCCGCCAAAAAAGCATGTTTATTGTCTTGTATCTTGGTAAAAAATGTATTAGCAGTTTCTTGAGTTGCTTTCTTTAGGTTTTTACGCACACCCACTAGAATAAAACGAGTTCTTTTTTGTGGAACTCCGTATTCTCCAAAGTTCACTAACTTCCCTTTTACAAAATATCCTGCATCTTCAAGCTCTTTTTCAACAAATGAAGAATATTCTTTACCCTTGTCTTTATTCTTTTTGAACTCCATTGTAAATCCCTTTACATTTTCGAAAAAAAGGATTTTAGGTTGAATTATTTTTATAAAATCAATATAGGAAGTAATCAGATTATTTCGTTGGTCACTTTCATTTCGTCTTCCTGCCATTGAAAAACCTTGGCAAGGTGGTCCTCCAGCCACTAAATCTACTTTGCCACGTAGCTTTAAAAAATTGTCTTTGTAAAGTTCAATAGCTTTATCAATTTCAATTTCTTTTTCTGGTAACCACTTTGGCCAATTAAAATGCTTCTTATTTGTTATAAGATTGTATTTCAATGTGTCAAATGCATCTTTATTTTTTTCAATGGCAAATATTCCCTTCCAACCCGCATTGTGTAGCCCAAGAGAAAGTCCTCCACAACCGGCAAATAAATCGATATATTTGTACTGTTTCGCGCCCATATAATGAATTTTCTGCAAATATACAAACAATTAATAATTTTGTTGACTATCCGCAACAAAATGTTATAATTACATATTGATTTAATGATTTTCCATTCCCCATCATTTCCAAGGAAAAAAACAACCCTCAAAAACCGGAAAACCAGTCGATTAAAATCTTAAATAATCTTAACGCCACTTTTTTTGGAATAAATACAAAAAATTCACACAAGCCGTTTTAACTACGATTTTATTATAAAATATTCCCCTACTTGAAGCATCAAACACCGACACCAAACACTTAATTTTTATTAAATCCAGCAGTATCAATATTTGTTATAATTAGAAAAATTATTAGTTTTGTCACATGTTAATTACTCGTACAACAAACTTGTTTACAACGTGTTTCGTGTACATTAACTACAAATAAATCTATCTCCTAACAATTTAATTCTTATCACTATGACAAAAACTTCAGAAACCGGACACGCCAAAAATGTGGCAAATTTCGAAGAACTAACTAACCTTGTTCTATCTCACGGCATGATGTACAACCCTTCGCGCAGTGCAATTAAAGTACAAGGTCTGCAAATGCTTTTAAGCGAGGCAAAAAACAGTCTCCAAAATGTAACGAACGCACTTCCACCTTACAAAATGGCAGCTGCCGAGCGTGAAACAGCATTCCAAATAGTGCCATCGCTCACTACCCGTCTGGTAAATTCGCTGAAAGCCACCGACACCACGAGCAGGATGGACGAAACAGCTCAGAGCTTGGCGCGCAAAATAAAAGGAGAAAGAGCGAAAACCATACAACCAACCACAGCCGAGGCAACCGCTACCGGCGCTGAAAATAAACATATCTCCACAGCCCAAACAAGCTTCGACAGCGTACTCGATAATTTTGATAAACTAATCAAACATCTGCAAAACATTCCGCAGTTCACTCCCAACGAAATCGAATTGCAACCTCAAAGTTTAAATACATTGTGTGAAACATTGAGAGGAAAAAACAATCAGGTAAAAATTACGGCCATAGCACTGGACAACGCCCGAATTGCCCGTAACAAAGTACTGTATCAACCCATCTCCGGACTCACCGACATTGCAGCCGATGTAAAAACATACGTAAAATCGGTATTCGGTGCCACAAGTCCTCAGTTCCGCCAGATATCGGGATTAGTATTCTCACAACTCAAAAAATAAACAATAAGTACTATTGATAAGAAGGAGCAAAAAGAATTCAGAATTAAAAGTAAACCTAAGTAATAGAAAAGAATTAATGTCGTATAACTTCTTTGTTGCACACACCAAGTCCCTCTCCTTGTGAGAGGGTAATCGGCTTTGCCGCTTGGCTTGCCAAGAATTAGGGAGAGGTCGGAATCTAACAACACGATAATAATTTATTCATACTACTTATCTGCCCAATAATTTATCCTATCAGTTTTTCCCGTCCCTCTGCCGATAATTAATCCTTGTCGGTTTGGGCGGGAAATTTTTTACCCGCAAGTTTATATTTACACCAACGCCAACAAAATATATCTTCCAAATTATGGAATTTGAATAGCCATTTATCAGAATTCAATCTCCATATCTATACCTCTCAAGTCGATTAACAGGAAGCTTATTCCAATACATAAACTTGGAAACTCCATTAACAAAACTCGCTCCTCCATTAACAAAACTTGAACCTCTAATTACAAAAATTACTCCTCCATTAACTAACAACAAACCTCCATTTATAAACTATAAACCTCTACTTGCCTAAAAGGCATGCACAATCAAAGTTCAATCATCTCTTACATAAGAGTTTCAATTAGTTAGTTTCGGACACTTCATAGTCCATTCATTTTTTATAACTTTGCAGCCCAAAACATTAGGTATTTACCCAACGTTATAAGGGCGCTTAATGTAAGATGAAGCATAAATTATCAAAGCCTGATAAGTACAAAAATAAAACCGGCTACTTTTCGCAAGGCCTTGTCA
>Ga0302213_1000476_pt1 | contig 22262 bp, 14 predicted proteins | sample II_Fen_N1_2_FD_194583 | JGI IMG/M metagenome (GOLD analysis project Ga0302213, IMG submission 194583) | Peat permafrost microbial communities from Stordalen Mire near Abisko, Sweden - II_Fen_N1_1 | ecosystem: Environmental > Terrestrial > Soil > Wetlands > Permafrost | place: Sweden: Abisko...
AAAGAGCGATGAAAGTTAGATCAACTGCCGGATTACTTATTCATTTGTTTGGCAAAATGGCAATTGCTTTCATTTATCTAATTTTTTAAATACTGATTCGCATTATTAGTTCGATTGTGCTTAACTCACTCTCAAAGGAATCAGATTCTTTAACCTGTTAGCTGACTCTTTGTCGTGGGAAGGAAGAAATACAACATTATTTGTTGTTGCTAATTGTTTTATCTGCCGATAAGTTTCCCTTGCTTTTGTAGAATCAACGTTTACACCCGAATAGCTTTCGGTAATAAGTTGCGATTGATGATAGCATACATCACCTGCAAATAATAAAATAGCATCCTCTGTCTGTAAGACTATTGAGATATTACCATGAGTATGCCCGGGAGTATGAATAGCAGTTATATCTTTATTTACACAAATTGCTTTTCTGAAATTTCTGAATGTATCATTCATTTTAAGCAGTTGGGGGTTAAACCAATGTGGATACAAAACAGGCAAATCACCATATGGTTTCTGCCATTCCTCTTCATTGACTAAAATTTTAGATTTTGGGAAATGTTTAAGTCCATCAAAATGGTCAAGATGCAAATGAGTCAGAATAACAGTATTAACATCTTCAGGTAAAATATTTAGTTCTCTTAGCTGAACGTCAATATCTTGGTTTGGTTCAACTTTAAATCGAAATGTTCTTCGATTAAACCATTTGGCAAAAGCACCAGATGAATTGAAATAATCAGCTCTATTTATTTCTGAATTTTCTCCTGTGTCAATAACAAACACCTTATCGTCATACTCGATTACCCAAACCCATATTGGCAACCATTCGGTAAAAGTTTTATCAATTATAAAATCCAGTGTTCCAAACCATCCTTTTCGTTTAGATTCCCTGAATTTTGTTTTCACAGCCACAGAACCAGTTGAAATAGCATGAACTTTTACCTTTGAACCATCTGCAACAGTTACTTCAATTGTTTCACGTTTAAACATATCTGATTCTATTTCAAAAGGTTGATTTTATTAATGACGCAAATTTATCAGACTCTTCATAATGTGGCATGTGAGCCGAGTGGTCAAATCCTGTAAATCTCTTTTCAGGGGCATTTATTGATTCGTAGAACTCAACCGTTCGTTGATACGGGGCAATTCCATCGAGTTTACCATGTATGAAATCTACGGGAATATCCAATGTTATAATTTTACCGAAAAGACTTAGCTTATTCATTTCCGGGATGAGTGCATCCTGACAGAACTCCATTCCTTTGATGGTTCGACTAATATCACTGAAGCTATATTGCCTACTCCGTATCATTGACATTATAGTTGCCATGAGCAGTTGAGAATATTTTGTTCCTGATTTAATTCCCCCAAGATTGGTGAGCAGCTTAGCCCTGCGTTGAAAAAGCTTACTGTCCGTTATTGACAGCTTTCTCAATTCTGCGGCTTCTTTCATAAGTTTATGATTATTCAGTTCTGCGGCTTTATTTATCGCAAAGTCTGCTGCATATTTATTTGCAAAGGGTATATCTGTATCAGTTCCTACCAGAAACAGATGTTTAAATAAACTACTGTCCTTCTGTGCAGCCATTAAACTAATTGTTGCGCCTATAGAATATCCAACAACTATGGCTTTATCCTTTTTGTATTTTTGTAATACATGGTTAGTGCAAACCAAAAGGTCATCTGTCATTTGCTTGAGATTTATCTTAGTAGTGTCAGCTTTTTTCTGAAAAGATTTTCCGGTACCTCGTTGATCCCAATACACTACTAAAAAGTTTTCTTCAAGGTTTAAAAGCTTTTGCATTTCATTTGCCTCTGCAATAATTGGTAACCCTGGTCCTGCCTGAACATGAATTATTAATGGAGCATTGATATTTTTGCCTCGAACATGAATCCATTGTTCAGATTCATTGACTATTATTTTTTCTAATTGATTTATTGCCATGATTTGAAATGTTGATGTTTGTTCGAGTATATTAAAGAGAATTTCCGCCACGTAGGCGGCTTAGATGCTGATAGCTAATGCCCAAGTATGAAGCAATATGGTATTGAGTTGCTCTCTGAAGTATTGTTGAATTGCTTTTCAATAAATCGTTGTATCGTTCAATTGGAGATTGAAGAATAAATGAATTTGTACGATTGTAAAATCTTAGAAAGGTTGATTCCACTATAATACGAAGCAAGTGTTCCAAATTTAGTGACGTTTCACACAGTTTGTTGAAGGCTTGATACGAGAAAGTAGTAAGTACCGTTTTATCCATGGCAACTATATTGGCATGGGGTTTTAATTTCCCTATTATAGATGGTAAATCTGCACAGAAATCATTGTCAAAATAAAAGAAGTCGGTAATTTCCTTTCCACCTTTCAAATAATATTTTCTCAAATATCCCTCATTTACAAATGCTAACATAGTATTTTCTTTATTAGCCTCAATCCAATAGTCGCCTTTCTGCAATTCTATAGTGTCGCATATCTTAGCCAAATTATTACAGTCTTCCTCACTTAGTTTGGAAATGTAGCTTAATGCCTTAATCATTTTTTCCATTTTATATGACTTTTAAATTATTATGCAAAGAAACGGATTATGAATTGTTTTTTCGTTCGCATTTGCGAAGAAATCATTGTATAAAGATACAAAAAATGCGTGATAATACGAAAACTTATGGCATTTTATTGCGTAGAATTTTAGTGCAAGGTGCAAGTGTTTCTATATAGAAATTCTCATTAACAATCAACATATTACAAACACTAGGGACTAATCAACTGATTTAATCTCTTTATATAAAAAAATAAAAATTATGATTAGGTCAGAAAGTGATAAGGTCTAATATTATCCGAGAAAAGCTACCTATTTGAAGTATATTTTTTTTGATTCCAGTCAAAAGGAACAATTTTCATGATATTTTAATCTCTGCTACTACTTTTCAAAAGATTAATGTAAATTTGCACCATTATGAACAACTGATAACTATTTATTATGGATATTACATATAAGATACAGCACATCAAGGACGATCAAAATAAAGATTTATCTTATCTCCTAAAACTATATCTTGATAATATAGACCCTTGTATCAAAACAAATCCTAATGAGATAATCTATTGGCTAAATAATTTTGACGAACGTAAAGGCAAAGATACATTTTGGATATTAGCTCTTTACATGAATAGCAAGCCTATAGGGTTTTGTCAGTTGGTTCATTTCTATAATTACAAAATTGTTTTTATAGATTATTGTGTTATTGATCCAGAATATAGAGGAAGAGCCTTTTCTGAATATACGTATTTAATTCGAGATTTTTTTGCAGATAAAGCCATTGACATTAATTATTTTGTCACAGAAGTAGCCTTTTACAGCAATAATAATATCCCATCTCAAAGTGCATTAAGGTTAATCAGATTATTAAAGATGTCGGGGTTAAAAGTGATAAAAGCTCCTTACATTCAACCGGAATTGGGTTTAGAGAATCATGAAAGTGAGATGAATGCAACTTTAATGATTTGGATTAATGGTAAAGGGAATGATCAGACTTCTTTGAAAAAGGAAACTTATTTAGAGATTGTACGCACTATTTTCTATAATCACTATATTAGTTGGTATGATGCATTTATGACGGATAAAGAAATGTCGATTTATAGAAAGAATATAGATAACATTTTCGATTTGATAAAAAAAGAAACAAATAAGAAAGATTCAGTACTCCTTAATGGAGAACCGTACATGTTTGAACCGTCAAATACACCACCACCTAACAAGTCAAATAAAAAAACCATTTCAATTTTTGTAATTTCGCTTTTGCTTATTTATGCTGCAATTTCAGGATTAGGATTGTTGCTTGAAGGCGAATTTAATATTCCTCCTGAAACCCAGTTTAATAATTGGAAAATAGCAGGTGCTTTTACAATGATTGTATTAATCATATGGGTTACTAAATCTAAAGATTTGAGAAATTTACTATTGGAGTGGATCCAAAATTTTGCAAAATCAAAATAATACTTTTTGAGCTACTAAAATAACGTTTGAGGCATTTTTGGATATTATGGGTACATAAGATACAATATTATCTAGCTTGCTAAAGCGAGATGCTTTTATTGAGTTTTTATTTATTCTATAAATGAGAGGTGAAACTATATGAAATCGTTTTATAGCCAATATATTGAATTTGTAGTCTTTTAGAACTCGTTTTACGAAAGATTCTGAATATACCCATAATCTTTCTTTTTCTCCCTGATAAAAAGTTTCTACAATAGCAGCACTTTTGTTATAATCATTAGTTTTGTAAAATTCAAATGATTTGCTGTTTTCAAATTCGAGAAACAGATATCCTCCAGGCTTTAATATTCTGTCAATTTCTTTGATAGATCGAAACGCATCAGTATAGTTAATTACACTACCTACACATAGGCAACAATGATAAGAATCGTTTGGAACATCTATTTTCTCTATATTTGAAATTAAAGAACGTGGTTTATTGATTATGTTTTTCCCAATTATATCTACATGAAGCATATTTCTTTCTTCAAAGCAATACGGATTGCCTCCAGATCCTAAATTTATTATATCAATATCGTTGGAAATCTTAAGTTTAAGAACATTCTTATTGATAAAAGCTCCAATTGTTTTATACGAATAATAGTGCCATTTATCTCTTTTAATCCAAATATCATCTCTTTCAGTGTATTTTGTTTTGACATTTTGTAAATCCAGACCATCCATAATAAATAGTTATCAGTTATTCACTACAAGTTGAGAATTTCCTTCTAGGATGCTTTGTTGTCAATATTTTATTTTGCTTGCTAATGTTTACATGGGTGTATATCTGTGTAATAGCAATAGAACTATGTCCTAACATGTTTTGAATGTATTTTATATCTACATCTTCTTCCAATAATAAAGTCGCAAAAGTATGTCTAAATGTATGTGGGGTTATATGCTTTGTTAGTCCAGCCTTTTTGACATAAGATTTTATCATTAGTCTAACTGACTGAGTTGATAACTGAAATCCTAAGCGATTTACAAAAAATGAATATTTCGTATTAATTAAGTCTTTATGAAAGCGATAATAAATCCTGATTATCTTTAAAACCTCCAACTGACATATTTGTATTATACGCTCCTTATTTCCTTTACCCAAAACCTTGATAACTCCAGTCTTCAGATTGACATCTTCTAATTTTAGATTACAAACTTCAGAAACTCTTAAACCTGTCGAAAATAAGATTTCGACAATTGCAATATTTCTAACCTGGGCTTTATATGTGTATTTATCTTTACTGGGATTCATTTCAAGTTCCTTATACATTACAAAGAGTATTTTCTTCACTTCTTCTAAAGACATTACAGAAGGTAGTAGTGAGGGCTCTTTGAGACGAACTTTTATTTTCCTAAATGGATTTATATAATTATCATCTTCATATTCCAAATAGTTAAACATTGCTTTTAACGTTGCAACCTTCCGTTTGATTGTTTTGGGTTTAAAATGAGAAATAGTTTGTAAATATGCTTTCAACGTTTCTTTATGAATACAGTTAAATTTCTGTTCTTCGCCACAATCTATCACGTTAGATACAAACTGCATTAAATCAGCATTATAAGCTTTCAAAGTCTTAGGACTTAGGTTTTTCTCAAATTGACAGTGAAAAATAAAACCATTAATTACTTCGTTAATACTCATCTCATTTGAGTTCTCATTTAAAATTTCAACATTCATACTTATCTTATTTTAGAATTAAATTGTCAGATAAGAATATATGCTTTAAAAATGGAAAAAACAAGAATTCTGTGTAATAGCTCAAAATTTAGTGCAAGGTGCAAGTGTTTCTATATAGAAACTTGCACCTTGCACAATGTATAAATATTTAGTAATATGATACTTGTGTATGTCAAAATAATTGTGTATTTTTGAACCTGTAAGTTATGCAGACAAGCGTAAGTCATTGACAGACAAAAAGTGATCTTTTTAGTGTATTTCCTAATTCGTACCCCACAAGGGTGTATTAAAGGATAAACAACTGAATTTCAATAGAGTAACATGAGAGGTTCATAAACCTCTCTCTCCGCTGACTACTGAAGACAAATGGTAGAAAAGCTTAGACAAATCCCGTAAAATCAAGGTTTTACGGGATTTTTTATTGCCTATCCCAGACAATCTTAAGCCCCCCAAAAGCCAAATAACGACAATGTTTCGTTACTAAATCGTTACTAAAAAACAAATCCCATAACAATAGTAACGATTTACAGCCTAAGTCTCTGATATGTCTTTTGTTATCCATTAAGTGTCTGCTCATAACCCTAGTATTAATTATTCCTTTGCACTAAACAATTGCAAAGGATAAAAAAGAAAGCATTATGAGTAAAAGCACATTTAAGATTCTCTTCTACCTAAGAAAGAATCAGGTAAACAAAGATGGTAAAGCTGGTATTATGATCCGCTTATCAGTAAATGGTGAAGTATCCCAGTTCAGCTCAAAACTAGACATAGAGCCAAAACTATGGGATGTAAGACTTGGTAAAGCTGCTGGAAACAGCATGAACTCCCGCCAATTAAACAACCTATTGGATGACATTCGCATGTCCTTAAAGAATCATTATCATGAGATAGAAAACCATGAGGCATATGTGAATGCAGAAAAAGTACGAAATGCTTTTCTAGGTTATTCAATCAGGCAAAGGACTCTACTGGAACTTTTCAGGAATCACAATGAAGATGCTCGCAAATTGATAGGTATCAGTAAAACCGAAGCCACACTTTCTAAATACGACAGGGCTTGTCGTCGCCTTGAAGAGTATCTTAAAGCTCAATACAAAATGACGGATATAGCCTTAAAAGAAATCGACCACAAATTCGTAATCGGCTTTGAGACTTATTTGCGTACCGTTAGTAAATGTAACGAAAATACCACAGCTAAATTTATACAAACCTTCCGTATGATTATTATAGTTGCAAAAAATAATGGTTGGATATTTAAAGACCCGTTTTCCAATTATAAGATAAGGTTGAAACGTGTGGATAGAGGCTATCTGACAGACTCGGAAATACAACAAATCATTGAGAAGAAATTTGTTTCAAGCCGCTTGGAACAGGTACGCGATGTTTTTATTTTCTCATGCTTTACAGGACTGGCTTACATTGATGTAAAGCAATTAACCACAAATCAAATTTGCACTTCTTTTGACGGTAAACAATGGATAATGACACACCGTCAAAAAACTGATACGAATGTAAATGTACCTTTATTGAACATTCCACTGGTTATTTTAAAAAAATATGAAGGAAAATTACCCAATGGGCAATTGCTTCCGGTACTTAGTAATCAAAAGCTCAACTCTTATTTAAAGGAAATTGCCGACCTATGCGGAATTAATAAAAATATCACTTTCCACTTAGCAAGACACAGTTGATTTTCTTTTTTACTGAAAACAAGCAAATCACGAGAACAATCCTCTTGACAGGTAACAGTTTAGAAACGAGCGAAGTTCTTTCGTTTACCTCATTTAGCTTTTTGCATAAATACAAAGAACGACTTTCGATTACAAAGATAGAAAAGATTATTTAATCGAAGAAAATCACTGAACTTTTCTATCTAAAATTATTTCTATAAACTATTGAATTCTTGTCCCAACTCCTTTAGCTTCAAATTTAACTCTACTCTTTTATTGAATTGATGATATAGTACATTTTCGGGAATTACAGATAGTAAATTATAAAAACATCACCAAACTATTTATACATTCCATTGAAAATCATTGTTTTGTGTAAATCAAGAAGCTGCAGTTAATAGATTGAATGGTGGTAACTCACATTATATTGCACAAAGTGCCAAACACGTTTACAAATAATGAAAAGCGATAAATGCCCTCATAAAAAAGGGCTGGGGTTTTCATTTTTTGTATTCCTTTGTCCCCTATTAGTCAAAAGCGGTTCGGGAAAAACTACCTTTAACAGCACGAGATTTTTACCGAACGGCTTTTGCGGGGCATTAAAGTCAAAATTGCACATTTCTTATTTCTATTTTTTAAAACTATTCATCGCTTGCGGTTTTGGAAAATAAAAATAAGATATGTGTTCCGCTCTGCCTATTTGAGAAATGGTTTTGATAAGCAATTCGGTTATCAATATCATTTATCGGCGATATTGCCGGAACGGCTTTAAACGCAAGCTATGCTTGTTTTATTCTTGCCTTACTGCCTATTGTTTGGCGGAATGAAACACTTGCCGCTCTCCCGTAAGGGGCTTAGTCTTCGGGCAGCGTAGCGGGGCAAAAGCTTTGAGTTGTTTTTTTCTGGCGCAAGGCGGGCATGATGGCGGTGGTTGGAATGAACGCCGACTTTTTGCCTGTGGGCAGATTGAAACAGTGGTTTTGAAAAAATAACACTGTAAATGTAGGGTTGATTGCAAAAAGTGTGACAGAAAAAAAACAACGAAGCGTGGATTGTACGGAAGCCACAAAAAAGACCGTGCAAGCCATGAGGAACGAATGGTGGGGATTTTTTGTGGCCGGGGATTGCCCCGGCGGAGCTGCCCGTAATTACCTTCAGGTGAAACCTGACCGCTTTCTGCCGAACTCTCTTCCCTCCTGATTTTATTCTTATTTCTCAAATAAAACAAATTTTTACATTTGAATTTCAACAAACAACACTTGGTTGCGGAGGGCATCAAAGCCTTTGTCATAAAGGATTGTAGCGATTTTGCCCCGCAACTAACTTTATTCTATTTAGGGTGATAATTTTTATTTTGGTTGCGGTGCATTTCTTCTGGAACGCTTACTGTGTATCTGTTTCAGCGAATTTTGACCGCAACCAAGCAATTATCTTCAAAAAAACCGATTTCCTCCAAAAGCAGTTTTCTTTCTGGAGTCAGCTTGTCTATTCTGTTGCGTTGTACTGAAATCCAATCAGCAAGCGACCTATGCGTCAGGCTTGTTGTTAGAATGTAACATGTGCCGAATTCGCCTTTGTAAACCTTTAGCTCTTCGTAACGCTTCATCCATGCTTCATCGCCACGGTTTTTATTCAATATCACGGTCAGCTCTTTTCCGGGATTCCAGATAAATCCCAGTATATTCAGGCTTTCGCATCTTTCGGCAGAAATACTGCCCCTACTGCGTCGAAGCCCTTTTACAAAATTGACAAGTTGTTTATCAGTTGTGAAATGCTTGCTTACACGCAGGTGACCGTGCATTTCTTTGAACTCCACCAGTTGGGCATATTTCTCGTCCCAGCGGTTGGCGGTTTTGTTACGCATATCCACGCCCAGTTCTACGAGCCGATTCACCTTTTCTGCTTCAAGTTTTCCCCGCCAGTGTAGTTTTCGTTGGTAAGTAAGCCAGTTGTGCAACTGTACATCGTGGTGGCTATTGGTAACCCATACATGCCCGAACTGACGTTTAAAGTCCTGCAGTTTGCCAAACATATCATCCCAATTGTGAGAATCGAGAAGTCTGAAGTTAAATCCAACCTCTCGTAATAGTTGTTCGCGCGATGAATCCAGTTTTCCTTCGTGATAGGCTGACCGCTGGCGGCGCACCCAACCGCCAAGAGGCATATAGGTTTTGTATTTGGCGGGAACGTCGGCATGTCCCTGCGCTTTTTTAAATTCGCTCAAAAGCATAAACATCGAAAACCATTGACTTTCGCGCAGAAAGTTCATATCGTGTGTTGCCCGGTAATGTTCAATTTGCAGATAAAGCTTTGACATAACAATAATTCAAATTTCTGTTTGCAAAAATACATTATTCCTGTGTAATACTTAGAACATGCACCTATCATATTTCAGAAAAACCACATATGTTTTTTTGTTTGCCGGACAAGGTCGGTCGTTAGCGAACCTTTGAGGGTTTATATGTATTTTGAAGGGAATTAATAGATTTTTACATTTGAATTTCAGAAAACAACCCTTGGTTGCGGAGTTGCGGTTGCGGAGGGCATCAAAGCCTTTGCCATAAAGGATTGTAGCGATTTTGCTCCGCAACTAAATTTATTTCTATCTTTCTGAAAATTTCATTTTAGTTGCGGGATATTTCTGCTGAAATGCCTGCTGCGTATGTGTTTCAGCGTATTTAGACCGCAACCAAGTGATTTCCAATATTTATCGTTAATTTATTTGAAGTGATTTTTTGCGAGTATACTACTTTTCCTCATTAGAAATGTAATAGCTGAGTAGTAACTGATAATTACAGATGGTATAACAGGAAATTCAATTCAAATTTTTATTGGCTTCACTTGCATAAGTACCATTCTTTTTTGTATTTTTGCAAAACTTAAAATTTAAATAATTAAGAAAAACAGATAGTACTTTTATTTTCAACATATTAAAATAGCATTCTGCTATTGTTCGCGCGTACGAAACCTAGGAAATTTCAAATAAAAGCGAATATAGTGATAGATACAATGAGCAAAATGCTCGCGCCAACCGGCGTGGGCTTTTGACTTATCATCACTATATGGCTTCCTAGGGCCACGTACGCGGGTAAAGATTTAGTCCACGCTTTTTTTGTGGGCAACAATCCGAGGACAATTAGCAGTGCTGAAATAAATAACAAGCACGAACATGATGTCAAACCTCACATCTTTTCAAAAGCTGGAAGAATTGCGCCGACCTCACAGCCAATATACTTCCGAAGATGGCGTAATGCTCAAGAACAGCATACTGAAAGCTGCTCTTCGACTTCACCCAGACTTACTCAAGCTTATAATTCGCAACAAAAAACTAAAATCCTATTTCTTTACAGAAGTTGAAGAGCTGCACATATTTAATAAAGTGCAATACCAAAGATTTGTAATGAATAAATGCTTTCTGCCCGATAGCTATACCAGCTTTAAGAACAAAATAGGATTGGCAACTTGGCATATCATGCCTTATAGTAATTTTCTGAATTTATCCAGTTTGCCCTGCTCAAAATCGCCTTTATTTATACATTTTCTATGCAGAAAAAAGCTTGTCCTAAAAATTCAGACATGAAAATTACAACTTGCTGATTTGCAACTAATTGAAAAATGGCTTGTCTTAAAGTATTTTTGGCAATTTTTTGATTGCAAAATAATTTTCAATTAACTTTACATGCCAAAATTTAAAATTTAGCAGTTCTTATACAGTCATGACAAAATACAACATAAACAAATAAATCCAAAATAATTAAATCATCAAATTTATGAAAACTCCCAAAATCATTACGGCAATTTTTGCCGGTCTCTTATTCTCGAATTTACTTTTTGCCGGAAATCCAAAAACAGAAACGTCGGATGATATTTCTAATACTATGGTGGAATTTGTGCACAATGATGTAAAACTCACCCCAGTTCAGAAACAAACGCTTAAAAAGAAAGCAAAAGAATATGCCGATAAACTTCAGCAAGCAAGAGCAATGGACGACAAAGAGGCATCCTATGCTTTTATGAAAACGGTAAGCGATACTTATGAAGCTGCTATGGATAGTATTCTGACACCCGATCAGAAAGTGACGAAAGGAAAGATCCGTAAAGAAAGAGAGAATGCAACAAAAAATGGTGGAAACAAGAAATAACAAAACAATATGAAACGATTTAAAACAACCCTTCTGATAGCAGCGTTGCTGTCCATATTCTCCATATCTGTGACAGGGCAATATGTTGCTACCAGTCCTCTATCATATTATATGCCCATTACACTTGCTGTTGATCCTATCACCCATATACCTGTTGCTACTGAATGTACATGGTTAGTTAATATTAATGATGCGAAAGCCGTGCGCTTCACATACACCACCGATATGGTATATGGAGCTCATCAATTGTACTTTTACGAACTGGGGGCTGATGGTACAACATATCAGCTTGTCGATATTATAGGTGCCTATAATGGCTCTCAGCCTATGAATTTTGCAACCGGTTATAGCAGTGGCACTTTTAGCACAAAAGTAAAGAATGGCAAGGCTATGGTAAAGTTAATTTGCAACTCAGTTGGCATCGCGAAGTTTAACGTACAATTCGGAGCTGATAACTCACTGGCTATCAATGGGGATGTAAATGCTGCCGGGGATTTAAATGCTGCCGGGAATGTAAAACTTGGTCCCGCTGGCGGCGGCATTTCTACCATTTCCGGGATGGCCAATAGTGGTGCCATTCAGATTAAATCTAATCCTACCGCCAGCGGATCTGCCAACAGGTATTTGAGACTGGGCTGGAGAGATAATAATGCATTGTTTAGTCCGGCACTATCCATCAACGAAGACCTGAGAGTGGGTATAGGTACAACAACACCAGCAACACCATTAGATGTATATGGTAATGCCACTTTTGGTACAACATATAAAATAAAATTAATGGACTTCCCCGGACATGCTTCATGGATTGATATGCCAGTTGTAGTAGGTAAAGCTTCCGGCATTGGTTCAGGAGGTGTCGGAGTAAATCCATGGATTGGATATGCCGGTGCAGCTACTCAGTGGTTTACAAATTCATTAGCCGGCGATATTTGTTATCGAAATACAGGAGGAAAACTTTTGTTTGGTAATACCACTGCTAGTGCAGCCATGTCAGTTAGTGGTAATAAAGTAGGAATCGGCACTACAACCCCAGATTCACTCCTTACCGTAAAAGGAACTATTCATACCAGAGGGGTTCTGATTGACATGAGCGGAGCACTTGTTCCTGACTTTGTATTTGATGCCAATTATAATCTAAAACCTCTGAATGAAGTTGAGCAATATATAAAAGTAAATAAACATTTAGCCGAAATCCCTTCAGCGTCAGAAGTTTCTCAAAAAGGAATCAATGTGGGTGATATGCAAAATAAATTGCTTCAGAAAATTGAAGAATTGACACTGTATATGATTGAACAACAAAAAACAATCAACCAACAGAGTGCGAAGATTGAAGAGTTGGAGAAAAAAATAAAATAGACCTCACCCCCTACTCCTCTCCACATGGAGAGGGAAGAAGACAAACTTTTTCTAACTACTAACTTTCCCAAAGTAGGGAAACTTTGGGAAAGTCCCTAAGAAAGTTGAATTTCTTCATTTTAAGAGCTAAAACTTCAAACACTATGCAAAACAACTACAAATACTTACTATTGTCCATACTGCTCAGTATATGGACAACCACTGGGTGGGCGCAAGCCCCGCAACTCAATTTTACTCTTACAACCAATGCATCGGGAAGTACAAAAAGCTATATAGCGCGCGAATCTATATTTTTGGGCAATGGCTTTTCATATTTTGCGACTCCCGTTCAAAGCTTTATTGCGCGAATAGATAAAACGATTAATATTACATTGCCCGGTGGAACAATATTGTACCCTGATGGAACTCAAAAGAAACCTGATGGAACGATAATAACGCCCGACGGAACACAGACAAAACCTGATGGTACTATAATAACACCTGATGGTACTGTTTATAAAACAAATGGGAGCATTATTAACCCGGATGGAACGCTGTTAGATATAAGTCTAATTATACCCGAGTTGTGGTTTAAAACCATACCGGTAACCAGTGATATAAACGGAAGGTATAAATGGAAAGATTTCTCGGCAAACAATGTCCATTTAGTTAAATATTCAACAACAGGAACTACAACCGAATATACGGTACGAAGAGATTCAGTAATGAATTATAACTTTAATCCGGCCATTGATTTGATGGCAGGGAATATAAGTAAAGAAATTGCTATCGGGACAAGTAATCTGGCACAAGCTACGATTATCGGGATATGGGGGACCAAAAAGGAAGTAACCAATGCTGACAGATTTCTTTTTGCATTAAACGGCAGACGAAACGAGAGTATTGTGTTCAGCAAAAGCAATGTTTATGCAAGTGTTGAAAGTGGGAAAAATGCTTTGCCTTACGGAAATGACACAATTAAGAATCTACTTTGTCAAGCCAACAGCACAACTTCTGCGAGAAAAGCGCGCGAAAGCTCCTTGCGTATTGCAAGTTATTATAAATCCAATAAGCCCAACACAACCCTTTGGGGAGAACAACAAAAGGCAACTATTTCATTAGGCAGTTCATTTTTGAGCACAAATACAAACAATACATCTACGTTTAGTTCAACTTTGAATAACTTCCAAGGGTTTAAAGGTTATTCACCCGAACTACTAGTATTCAGCAAGGTTCTTCAACCTGCTGAGCGGAGCATATTCGAAAGTTATTTAGCTATAAAATATGGAGTGAGTATGGATAAATCATATCTTTCAGAGACAGGCAAAGTAATATGGGACTATAGTTCAAACAAAACATACAACTACCGAATTACAGGCTATGGACGGGAAGATATTTTGGGTCTAAACCAAAAGATGTCTACCACTTCGTATCAGGAAGCACCTTATTATAGTGACTCCTGCGATTCCTATCTGGCAAATAGCGCGAATAGTTTATCTTCGCCCAAACGGTTACTGGTGATGGGTTACCAATCGGATACTCCCCTGAATACTGGTGAATATGTTTTGTTTGGAGATGATAATAACCCAATTACCGATACAAATACCTCAATTCCGGGATATGTTACTATGCAACGGAAATGGCTTGTCAATATCAACACTAATAGAGCTATTAAAAACTGGATTGAGCTATCCTATTTCGATTCGTTGGCAACAAGATTTGCATCTCATAAATCTGATACTTATCTGATGATTGACCGAACAGGAAAAGGTGAATTTAATTCCTCCTCCGAGGTTCATCTCAAGGATTCATTGGATGCAGCCCGCTCTAAGATTATTTTCAAAAATATTCTTTGGAATACAAATACCAATGGCAAGATTGCTTTTACATTTGCGTATAAAGTTACGACTCCTCCTGCACTTGCTAAAAAGAACACAGATTCTAATACATCTCAACCTGATCCTGTCAGTGATTTAAAAATTTATTATCCGGATGTAAACGATATGACGAAAATAACAGTAAAGCTACAAACAGCTAAGCCTACAACAACAGTGCTTATGATATTTGATATGGCCGGGCGTAGTGTGTTTAGAAAAGAGCTTCCTGAAAGCACTGATGTGCAGTATACTGAAATAAAATTACCTACTTCAGGTGTATTTATAGTGAAAGTTATGAATAACGAAACAAGGTATACGCAGAAGGTAGTATCGAGAAAGTAGAGGATAGTTGATAGTTGACAATTGATAGTTGACAGATACTGCATCGCAATTACAATAACAGATTTTAGATGATTGAAAAAAATAATATGAGACTAAATAAAAATAACAAACAAACCGCAATAACCATTTTGATAACTATGGGAGTTGTAGCCGCTTTATTTGGAGGCTGTAGGCAGCATCCGGTTCAACAGTCGGGTGGTTCTGCCACATCCGGACAAGCAACAACAGTTACTGCTCCTGCGCCAATATGGAAACCCAAACATACGCCAATTAAGTCAGTTGCTCAAGCAACAGGATACAAACGTATTCATCCGAGAGTAAAAATAATTCCTGTAACACCTCAATTGGCACTTCAGTCAGGTAGGCTGACTGCCTATCTGGGTTCGCCATCCAAAGGTATTATCGGGTTGTACGATGGTAACCAGACCGACAATCCCGCCGATAATATTTTCAGTATAAAGCTGGACAACCAACCCACTGCTAAGGATAAGGTATGGCTTACTTACCGCCTTGCGGGTGTAACCGACAACAGCGGTGTGGCTTGCAGTATTAACGACAGGTTAGCTTTTGGTGGTTATCTTGTAAAGAAAGATACTGCCACCAAGCGACAACGCATACAACTGAACGCATTGTGGTTGCAAAAAGGCGATAACCGCATTCAGTTTGGACTAGCTGAGAATGCTAATTACGGATACAGAGTAAGCGATTTAGCCATTGAAGTAGAACAAGGCGCTAACGATATGCCGCTAGCGGTGACAAGTTCACATACCTTATACAATGGCAAAGCTTATGTGCATGGGTTTGTACAGGCTGAGGGTAAAACCACTGTTAGCATTGATGGCAAAGAAGTGGCGGTGCGAGATGGAGAGTTTGAAACGATTACTGGTCCGGTGAATAAACAACAGGCGGAAGTAAAAGTTGAGATGAATGGACGTGTTTATTCCAAGACACTTCGGTTTGAAAACGATGTACAAGCCGATGCATCCTATGCATTGAGCGAAAGCCCAATACGAATAAACAAAACATTTGAAAAGGGGAAAATCAACGAGCTGAAAACACCGGATGTATTGCTCAAAACAGATGATAAGGCGTTGCTGACCACGAAAAATATATCGTTAACTGCATTGCGTCCTATCGACCTACCGGCAATGGATTTGGGCATGACCAATGTAACTGCCGACAAAAAAGGTTTCCGTTTTTTGCCCCATGGCGAGCATTTTACACAAACCGGTGCTACGGTGGCACTGAAATATGACCGCACTAAAATACCAGATGGCTATACCGAAAATGATATCCGTTCGTATTATTTTGACCCAAAAACAAAACACTGGGTGGCATTGGAGCGCGATACAGTGGATAAAACCCTTTGTATGGTGGTATCCAAAACTACTCACTTTACCGATATGATAAACGGGGTAATAAAAACACCAGAATCTCCTCAAACAGAAGGTTTTGCTCCTACGATGATGAATGGCATCAAGGCAGCTGACCCGACTTCAAAAATTGAGCTGATAGCACCGCCATCGGCGAATAATCAAGGGTCGGCTAACCTGAGTTACCCACTGGAACTTCCACCGGCACGAAGCGGTATAAGCCCGCAACTGGTCATACAATACAACAGTGATGGCGGCAGCGGTTGGCTGGGCGAAGGGTGGGATTTGAATGTGCCAAGTATTACGGTGGATACCCGCTGGGGAGTGCCGAGGTATGACCAGAATTATGAGACAGAAACGTACAGCATGAATGGGACTATGTTAGCAACTGTTATTGATGATAATGGTACGGATACCAATGGTGCTATTTCGGTAGCACACAAAGGGAGGTTATTCAAAAGGTTTGTAGGAGTAAATCCTGCAGAAGGAGTCCAGTTTCATCCGGTAACTGAAAATGGCTTTAGCCGAATTACCCGTTTAGATTCTGGTCCGGATACTTATTATTGGCAAGTAATAACTAAAGATGGGATAACTTATACCTATGGAAGTGGAAATAATTCCACTTTAAATGGATATGTAAATACATTTGAATATGAGAGTGCTACTAGTTCCAATAAAATAAAAGTTAATCACGCTGCAATTGCCGAGTGGAAATTATCTTCGGTAGAAGATCAAAATCGGAATTATTGCAGGTATTATTACACAAATACGTCCTTGGCGATACATGGTAGTAAAGTAACTGCTCAAAGTGTTCAACTTAGCCGCATAGAAATAGGTAGAAAGAAAGCGAAATCAACTGATAGTGACACCTTGTACCAAGTCATTAACTTTGTCCAGAAAACACCCAAGATTAAACAGACATCTAATGCGCGTTATGGTTTTTTGACCTCTAACGGCTCCTTGTTGTTAGATACTATAAGAATTCAGCTAAAAACCCCCAACAATACCGTTGAGCAGGTTCGCAGCTATGTGTTTAATTATTCGGATGGAGCATTTAATACTAAATTATTAAACAGCATTGGTCAGTGTGACAGCTCAGGTGCAATAGTAGCTTCTCATACTTTTGGGTATTACAACAATGTAGCCAATAAGTATTTTAATACAGAAGAGATATTGGATACCAAATCAGTGAAAACTGGTGAAAATAGCTTGCCGATTTCAACCAAAGGACTACCAATTACAAGTTCAGGAATACCGGCTCTCGGGGGAACAACAAGTAATAGTAAATCCGGTTCGTTCTACGTAGGGGCGGAAGTCGGGTTTAAGCTTTTCGGTCTTGGTGCTTCTGCAGGTTTAGGCTACAATTACTCTGCTTCAAGTTCCGAGACAGATAGTAAAATGCTGATGGTCGATATCAATGGCGATGGGCTACCCGATAAATTGTATAAGGGGACAAATGACTGTTTGTGCTTTATTCCCAATTTGGGAAAAGATGGTTTTGGTGCGAGTATTCAAATTAGTGGATATACCGGTGATTTTTCCTTTACCAAGACATCGTCTCAAACTAATGGTTGGCGGGGAAATATAGGGGCAAGTGTATCCAGTGCCGCCAATGTTACAGTTGATGCCGGAATGGATTGGTTAACTTCTAATTCCGAAACTAATACCTATCTGTCGGACGTAAATAGTGATGGTCTTATTGATATTGTCAGTGGAGGTAAAGTATATTTTAATTCGATTAGCTCATTTAATAATGGAGTTGCCGTACCCTCGTTTTCGACAAATAGTAGTATTACTCCACGACCTGTTTTGAATATAAAAACTCCTTGTGGTACTGCCGATGAGTTAAAGCTGAGTGATGCATTTACTAAAACTCCTACAGCTTCCAAAGCATTATCATTGGGTAAAGTAACTTTGAGTGATAATCCCATAAAAAGAGATTCTGTGAAGATGCTTAACGAAAAGGTCGCTGAATATGAACAGAAACCGATGCAGGATATTGTTCGATTTTGGGAGGCTCCTCGTTCGGGAAATGTCACAATTTCATCAGAAATAAAATACCTAGGTAATGTAAATCCGGATTTTGAGACTGATGGGGTGAGGTTTGCCATTCAAACAAAAGGGGAGGAAATCTGGACAGACTCCATCAAACCTACATATATCAATGGGGAATTGACATATGGAAGGGTGGAAATAAGTGATAATAATACGAATATTACTGTAACCGAAGGGCAACGAATTTATTTCCGGTTGCAATCTGGTTCGAGCATGTTTAGCGACAATCTGGAAGATGCGGTATTGTGGCAACAAAAAGTTCTTTATGTAAATCGTTACCCTGGACCATATGATCAGGATGGTTATCCGGATGAAACTTATAATTCTTCTGATGCATCGTTTGTAAGCCAGCAATGTGATAATGTTGTCGATTCAATTTCTCAAAGTTATCCTTGGATTTCTGTTGATGGTTCATTTTCAAAACCCCAAACCAGAGATTCAGTTCAGCTCAAACTATATGTGTCAACCGACTCAATTCTTTCGAGGGATTCTATTGCAATGAATATAAGTATTGACGCACTCACTAGAGTATCCGACACCAGTTATGTAAAGTATAAAATTTGGTATCCAAATGAAGAATATGAACCCCGACGTCTGGTCTGGCAAACAACTTTCGGCAAAGAAAGTGTAGCAGTAAATAATTTGACAGTAGATCAATCGTGGTCCGATGTAACTTGTTCTCGCAATTTCAGATTTGAGATTTCTTCGAACACTAATTTGGAATGGAATAAAATCAAATGGAGACCCGAATTACGGTATCGCCGTGAAGGTCCTCCAAGCAGTGATGGCAGTGATACTAGCAGAGATACCGTAATTTATGCCGGGGTGAAGTATAATATATTTGAACGAAAATACCATTCTGGTGAAGGAGGCTCACATATTATTGAAGGCAACTGCGATCCTTTTGGCATGAACTGCCAACCATATACAAACGAACATATTACTCCGGATATAGAGATTAATTCCACGCGCATGGTAAATACGAATTACACCTTAGTGTTGCTTAATAAATGGAATAATTTACGAGTAGCTCAATTTACCGGAAGAATTATTAATAACAAAAGTACAACTGCAAATTTTGTTGTAAACACATTGCAACCTGGCGAATATTATTTCTCTGTGTATATCAATGATACTATCAGCCCTGACAATGTTACTGCAAGCTGTCATTTTAAGGAGGATGAATCCTCAACAGTATTCACTCCGTATATTTATTGTGATCAACAAGTATCTCGAACCACTTTTGGTCATATGTGGCGTGGCTGGGGACTGTTTCAGTACAATGCTGGTAATGGTCGTTATGCCAAACCAATACTAGAAGATAGTTTGTATTTGCCTGATGATGTTTCCAATCAGGGAATGGCGAATAAATGGGGCATAAAGAATATGCGCATGTTCAGTATGACCCATAAACCCTATAAAGAAAGTTATTACTGGACAGGAACAGGTGATAATTTACTAGTTATGGGTGATACTATTTGTACAGGCCGGTTGAATGAAGCTGATATACCCTCTATTTTAACTCCGGTATCCACTTTGGCAACCGGTTCATCCCCAAGCAGGGTAACGAGAGCAGCAAGAGTAGCAGCGGCAGCACCGACGTTTGAGGAAAAAATGTACTCAATATCTACTGCGCCATCACTTTCCAGTAAATCTGCATCCACTACATCATGGGGGGGAGCTACTGCAAATATCGGGGTAGTGAATTTAGGGGGAAATTATTCCTGGTCTAACGGAACTAATGAAATAACAAGTGCCTTTATGGATATGAACGGAGATGGTTTCCCCGACTATATAACCGATACCCGATTGGAATATACAAATCCCAACGGAGGACGAGATGGTGAAGTACTTACTATCAACAGTGGTGAAGGAGAAAATAGTAGTAGTAATGGCAATTCATTTGGATTTGGTGGAGGCTATGGCGCCAGTTTTTCTATCGGTGCGGCAAACAAAACAGGAGATGCCACCACTCAGGCTCCAAGTCAGAATGGCGAGAGTCAGGTATCGTTAAATCTGTGTAAAGATATGAATGCATCAATTGGTGCAAACTATTCGCACAGCACGAATAACACAGTTGCCACTACGAGCTATATCGACCTGAATGGCGATGGACTGCCGGATCGTGTGTACATTGCCGAGAACAAGGTTTGGGTTTGCCTAAACCTTGGATATGGATTTGCAGATCGTGTTGATTGGGGATTGAACCAAATTTCGCTGACCAGAAGTGTAAGTAACGCTGTAGGCGGTTCGGGCGGAGTTTCAACCGCTGCAAATGGACTGGGGATGATTACTGATAATTCGGGAAAAAAGATATTAGGTTGGATGAAAAAACTCAATATCGGGGTAAATCTTGGAGTCAATTATGTGACGACAAACAGTTATAGTTTGTTTAGCTTCTTTGATTTGAATATGGATGGTTTGCCGGATAAAATATATAAATCGTCGAACGATGTAGCGGTGGAGTTTAATACCGGAAACGGATTTACACAAGCTTACACCATGAGTGAAATAGAGGAGTTTAATAAATCAGCTTCTTCATCTATAGGTGCCAATCTGAGTGTGAACTTTTCGATAAGGATATTCTGGATTTTTAAAATCACATTAGGAGCTACCGGGAACTTAGGTTGGGCAACCGATTACACGCTCAACCAGATGATGGATATGGACGGTGATGGTTATCCCGATGTTTTGAAGGCTAATACGGGGAATCTAGCCGAATTGAAAATGAAACGCTCATTGATAGGCTGTATCGACAAACTGAAAACGATAACTAATCCGATTGGTGGAGTGATTCGGCTCGAATATTTCCGCACACAGCCCTCATATGATCATCCCGGGGGAAAATGGGTAATGAATACCGTGTCGATAAACGACGGAGTAACTGATGACGGCGACAGTCTGAAAAATAAATTCACATACACGGGCGGAAAATACGACCGCTACGAACGTGAGTTTTTAGGATTTAGTGATGTGTTGACCGAAAATATCAACACATCAAGTTCCACTCAGACAACCTATCGTAATGCACGTCAAACGTTCGACAATGCGAATTATTACACCCGTGGAGCACTGCTTAGTTCGGTTGTTAGTGGCGTAGATGGAACTGTTGAAAAGAAATATGCAGGAACTGACAATACGTATAATACCTATCTGGTTTCGAGAATAGCTGACTCTAGAGACACGCTTAAATGGGGAAAATATGCACTGACTTCCACCCAACCGTCGGTAACGTTAACCAAAGACAATATGTTCCTGCACCAGTATATTGTTTATTCTCCACAAAAATATAGCAAGAATACTACATATACCTACTCCGGTGGTACACAGTCATCGCTGGTGACTGCGGAAAGTTATTCGGAATACAATACGGGAATCGGTACGCATGGTGAATTAACGCTTTATAAATTCAGCGATAAGGGTAATTTGGGCGAAGATGGAACCGCAACCGATTATAACTACCGAACGAATATAAGTTACCTAAATAAATTCGGAATGACTCTTTTCGCATTACCAACAGCAGTAACGGTAACCGGGAGTGATGGAAAAGTGTATCGACATACCGAAGCTATATGGAACGATAACTTTGCCAATCAAGTAAGATTCATTAAAAATGTAGCAGCCCCCAGAGATACGCTTCTTACCAGTATTGGATATGACAAATTGGGTAATATTTCGCAGATGGAATTGCCGGGGACGAAGACGCAAGCGAAAGACGACCGTATGTGGTACACCTATAAGTACGACAATTATTACCATCTT
>Ga0302213_1000481_pt1 | contig 22101 bp, 18 predicted proteins | sample II_Fen_N1_2_FD_194583 | JGI IMG/M metagenome (GOLD analysis project Ga0302213, IMG submission 194583) | Peat permafrost microbial communities from Stordalen Mire near Abisko, Sweden - II_Fen_N1_1 | ecosystem: Environmental > Terrestrial > Soil > Wetlands > Permafrost | place: Sweden: Abisko...
GGGGTCGGTTACTTCGATGTCCTGGCTGACGAGCCAGTTGTTGTCGGTTTTGGTTCCCCGTACGAACGGGAATTCGCCCGGCAGCGAATCGGTGAGTTTCATACCTTCCAAGTCTTCTGCCCGGTAAAAGGGCTTGACTTGAAAACCTTCGTTGGTCTTCCAAACGAGTTTCTTTTCGAAGTCCGCGCCTTTGAGGTCTGCAGTGATCCTGTCCATCCATTGCTGAGTGGTCACGGGTGGAAATTCCGAAAATAACTTTTCTTTGCTATCTGCCATAGTATAAGAATAAATAGTGTTTAAAAATGTGTGCAAATGTACGGGTTTTATTCCGATTGTGGCTCGTTTTAAGGGTTGAAAAACGACTAAATATGCATTTTTTGAAGGCCTTTTGCAAGTGCTTGTTTATCAATATAATTAACGAATTTTCGCCTTTCATGTGACCTACTTCCCAATATAATTATTACTTTTGGTGCGTTTTTACACGACATTTTTCACTCAATTGTGAAGATTACGTGAATTTTTTTGTGACTAATACCTAATTATAATGAGGAAATTAACAGAGAAGTGCGCCTTGTATACTGAGCCCCAAAAGATCATGAAACTCGGCCTTTACCCTTATTTTCGTTCGATTGATTCCGATCAGCACACCGTCGTCTCCATGAATGGAAAGGATGTCCTGATGTTTGGTTCCAACAGTTACCTTGGTTTAACCAATCATCCCAAAGTTAAAGAAGCGGCCATCGAAGCGACCAGAAAATATGGCACAGGTTGCGCAGGTTCCCGTTTTTTGAATGGAACGCTCGACATTCACCTCGAGCTGGAAGAACGTCTGGCCAAATTGACCGGAAAAGAAGCTGCCGTTTGTTTTAGTACTGGTTTTCAGACCAATCTAGGTGTTGTTGCTGTTATGGGCGGACGCCACGACCATATCTTACTGGATGAACTGGATCATGCCTCCATTATTGAAGGTAGCCGTCTTTCGTATGCCAAGACCCTGAAGTATGCGCACAACGACATGAAAGCGTTGGAGAGCAAATTGAAACACTGCACCCACAACAGCATCAAACTCATCGTCGTGGACGGAATTTTCTCCATGGAAGGCGACATTGTCAATCTTCCGGGTATTGTCAAACTCGCTGACAAATATGGTGCATCCGTTATGGTCGACGATGCTCACTCCTTGGGTGTCATTGGAAAGAACGGTGCAGGAACCTCCTCTCATTTTGGTCTGACTGACAAAGTCGACCTGATTATGGGTACGTTTTCCAAATCGCTCGCCTCCCTGGGCGGGTACATCGCTGCCGACAAAGAAGTAATTTCCTTCATCAAACATAATTCCCGCCCATTGGTTTTCAGTGCCAGCATGACACCTGCTTCTGCAGCTGCAGCTTTAGCTGCCATGAACATCATGGAAAGTGAACCGGAACGCATTCAGCACCTATGGGACGTTTCAAACTATGCACGCAAAGCCCTGCAAGACGGCGGTTTCGATACCGGCATTTCTTGCACGCCCATCATTCCGCTCTTGGTTTACGATGACCTGAAAGCGTTGAAGATGACTTCACAAATGTTGGAAGAAGGCGTATTCCTGAACCCCGTCGTATCGCCTGCCGTTCCTCCGGGACGTAGTTTGATTCGCTTCTCGCTGATGGCCACCCACACGTTCGAACAAGTGGACGAGGCGGTCGGAAAAATGACCCGTTGCGCTAAAAAATTAGATATACACGCCTAATATGAAAAAGGTCGTCTTGATTACCGGTGTCTCTTCCGGTTTTGGAAAATCGTCTGCAGAACTGTTGGCTGCCAACGGACACATCGTTTATGGAACGATTCGCAAAGAATGTGCCATTGCTCCGTCTGTGAAATTGCTTCAAATGGACTTGACCGATCCTGCTTCCATCAAGAAGGCCGTGGACCAAGTCATTGTGGAACAAGGCCGCATCGACGTGCTCATCAACAATGCCGGCATGCACTTGGGTGGTCCCATCGAGGAAGCGCCCGAGGATTTGTTCAAGAAACAACTGCAAACCAACATAGACGGTTTGGTGTACATGCTTCAGGCAACCTTGCCCTATATGCGCAACCAAGGCGGCGGCGTCATCGTCAACTTCGGTTCCATCGGTGGTCTGATGGGTTTGCCCTTTCAGCCATTCTATTCGGCCAGCAAATTTGCCATCGAAGGCATCAGCGAATCGTTGCGCATGGAAGTGAAAGCCTTCGGCATCCGTGTCGTGGTGATCAATCCGGGCGACTTTGCCACGAGCAACACGGCCAACCGCACCAACATTACGGTGGAGGGCGGTCCCTACGAAGCGCAGTTCCGCAAATCGCAGGCCCAGTTCGAAAAAGACGAGATCAATGGTTGGGATCCGCTCATCATGGCCAAAGTCATGCTCAAGATCGTAGAGAAGAAGCGTCCCTGCAACCGCTACATTGTGGCTTCCTTCGAACAGAAGCTGGCCATCTTCCTTAAACGGATTCTGCCCATCAGTTGGTTTGCCGCCATTCTGAGCGACCATTACAAGATTAAATAAGGTTGGTTCTTCCCCCAAAATAAAAACGGTTTCAGTCGTAAGGCTGAAACCGTTTTCGGTTATGGATATGAAGGCAATTTTTTTATTTCTGTGCCGGAACCAACATCAAGCTGTCTCGCATGTAGATAACGGATGTTTTTTAATGCGAACAAATATACAAACCAATATTTGTATAATACTATTGTAATGCTAATTATTTTTTATAAAATTTAATCATTAAAAGGAAAATGGTGAGAATCTGTCTGTTAAATATCCTATGAATATCGAATTTCGGCTTTTAATCCATGAAAACGACCATATTGGAGGAACGCTTCCCTGATTTTTGAATCGATCATAGGCTTCAGTACCTCAAAAGTAGTTATTTCAATATCCAATTTGTCCCTTTTGGAAGCACGTTTCCAGACTCCCACCACTTTACCGTCCAGCAACAAGGCTGGTCGGAAAACGCCATTGGAACTGACGATTTTTTGAAATTGTTCGGGTACCAAGGCAGCTGTCCTGTCTTGGTAGGCGATGATGAACTCATCAAAGGCCGGCAAGAGATGCACGATGCCCTTTTCCATGTTAAAGTCCGTTCTGTCGTTGGGAAACAGAAAGGTCTGCGTACCAACGGTTTCAGCATGGAATTCGGACTGAACGGAGGCAAGGGCCTGTTTGGCATCGCCCACCGTCAATCCGGACCACCAGATGAAATCCTGCAGCGTGGCAGGGCAATGACCAGTAAAATAGCGAATTGCCAAGTTGGCCAACGCTTCGTCCCGGGTAATGGTCTGTTTGATCGGGGCCCTTTCCTCCAATAGGGCGTATGTACGGAACTTGCCGACGGAGGTTCCGCTGCAAACCAAGCCGTCCAGTTCAGCATGCATGAGCAAATGTGCGTCCCTGTACTCGGTTGTTGGGATGGATGCCTGGTTCCACAAAACGTTCAATTCTTCCTTGGTTTTGTGCGTGCCATCTTGCATGGCTTTGATTAAAATGGTTTTGCTTTGGTTGATGATGGCCGGCGTCAAACCCAGCTGCGCATCCCTCGGCTTCATCTTATCCCGGATTCGAGGAGCCGTGAGTTCCAGCATCCATCGGATATCCTCGGGTGAAACCACGTGCCAGGTTGGACGCAACACATGCGTACGAAGCAGTTCACCGCTGTCCAGGGCTGCTTCCACTTCTTGCTCGGTCGAACCCAGCGCCCGACTTCCAATGGCCCATTTCATCGAAGGATAGTCCTGAGCCTGCATAGCGCCCATTCGGCTCACAACGTCGTGAACGGACCTGCTGGTCCCGGGCAGGAGCATCTGGCTGTTCAGCCTGATTTGAAGGATGTCCGACGCGTTCATGCTTAAAACAAGAGTTCCACCAATGGAATCATCAAAGCGGTCATGAAACCCATGATACCGATGGCCAGGCCACTGATGGCACCTTCCAGCGCGCCCATCTCCAGCGCGCGTACCGTGCCGAGCGCGTGGGAGGCTGAACCCATGGCCAAACCCTGTGCAATCTTGCTTTTGATGCCCATGCTCCTCAAGAGGATGGGACCGACAAGGCCGCCGAACAGTCCGCAAAGGACCACGAAGGCTGCTGCGAGCGCGGGTACGCCGCCGTGCTTTTCGGCCAGGCTGATGGCGATGGGTGTGGTCACGGACTTGGGAGCCAGCGAGGCCATCAGAATGTGGTCGGCACCCAGCAGTTTGGCGATAAGCAGGACACTGAAGATGCCAACGATGCTGCCGACAAAAACAGCCGTCAGGATGGAAAGCACGTTGCCCCGAATGTGTTCGATTTGTTCGTACAGCACGAAACCGAGGGCGACCACGCTGGGGCCGAGCATGAAGTTCAGCAATTTAGTCTGTTGGTAGAAGGTGGAGTAATCAATGCCGGTCACCTTAAGGAAGGGTATGATGATGAGCATGGAGATGAGCAAGGGTTGGAGCAACGTGACCTTGGTGCGTTTGTAGATCCAGACGCCTAGCAGGAAGGTGCCCATGACCAGCGTGAGCATGAAAACATCGCCCTTGAAGAGTTGTGCGATTTGTTGCAGCATGGTGCTCATGACTTTTTACGGCGTTTTTCGAACCTTTCCTGGATGAATGCCACCGTTGCCATCGTGAGTACGGTGCTGACTGAAATGGCCAGAACGATGGCAACCAGGTTCTTCGATACCAGTTCCCAATAAGCCATGAGCCCGACTGCCGCCGGTACGAAAAACACCGCCATGTTCTTGGTGATGGTGGTCGCCGCCGCCCGCACATTCTCCGGATTCAGAATCTTGAAGAAGAGGCTCAGGAAAAGCAGCATCATACCGATGACGCTACCGGGAAGGAAACCGTGGATGAGCAGACTCAGCAATTCTCCGATTAAATAAAAAAACAGGATATAGAATGAACCTTTGATCATCGGTTTTTTCGAATAAAATACATACTTTCGTAACTTCGTCGGAACAGTTCGAATTATTACCTGCAAATATCCAAAAAAACTACTGAAATCATACAGATTCCATGAAAAAGAACCTTGTTTTACTTTTGCTTTCGATGTTGCCCATGCTCGTCAATGCCCAGATGTTGCCCTTTCAGAACCCAGCCTTGTCTTCCGAAGTACGCGCCAGGGATTTGTTGAGCAGGATGACGTTGGACGAAAAGATCAGTCAGATGCACGATCAGTCGCCCGCCATTCCGCGTTTCGGAATGAAGCCCTTCCAATGGTGGAACGAAGCGCTCCACGGTGTCGCCAGGGCTGGGATGGCAACAGTTTTCCCCCAAGCCATCGGCATGGCGGCGACCTTTGACGATATGGCTGTCAAAAAGACCTTCGGCTACATTTCAGACGAGGCAAGGGCAAAAAATACGGAATTTCGAAAAAATGATTCCTATAAGAGATATGAGGGTCTGACGTTTTGGACGCCCAACATCAATATTTTCAGAGACCCGCGTTGGGGTCGTGGTATGGAAACTTATGGTGAGGATCCCTGGCTGACTTCCAGAATGGGTGTTGCGGTAGTGATCGGTCTACAGGGTGATGAAGAGAAAAAATACGACAAAACCTTGGCTTGTGCCAAACATTTCGCCGTACACAGCGGCCCCGAATCGAACCGCCACAGCTTCAACGCCGAAGATATTTCACATAGGGACCTATGGGAAACGTATTTGCCTGCATTCAAGTCGTTGGTGACCGAAGCCGATGTCAAACAGGTCATGTGCGCCTACAATCGATTTGATGGAAAACCTTGTTGCTCGAGCACCCAACTGCTGCAGCAGATTCTAAGAAACGACTGGGGATACCAGCACATTGTGGTGTCCGACTGCGGCGCCATTTCCGATTTCTTCGAAAAAGGAGCGCACGAGACACATGCCGGACCTGCCGAAGCTTCCGCTGATGCGGTGATTACCGGTACCGATGTGTCTTGCGGTACGGAATACAATTCGTTGAAGGAGGCTGTTCAAAAAGGCCTAATTACAGAAGCCAAAATCGACACATCCTTGTTGAGGCTGCTTCGCGCCCGTTTCGATCTTGGATCGTTCGATCCCGACTCACTCGTGTTCTGGACGAAGATTCCCCTGACCGAAGTCGAAAGTCCGGATCATCAACAGCAAGCATTGCTGATGGCCAGAAAAAGCATGGTGTTGCTCAGCAACAAGAAACAAACGTTGCCTCTGAGCAAATCCATCCGGAAAATTGCCGTGATGGGCCCCAACGCCAATGATTCGGTGATGCAATGGGCCAACTACAATGGGTTCCCATCCAGCACGGTGACCATTCTGGCGGGAATTAAATCCAAATTGCCGGCTGGGTCTGTGGTTTACGAAAAAGGTTGTGATTATGTGAAGGAACTGGATGCCCAAAATAAGCCCATCGATTACAATGCCGTGGCTCAGAAAGTGAAGGATGTGGACGCCATCATCTTTGTCGGCGGCATCAGTCCAAAGTTGGAGGGTGAGGAAATGAAGGTCAATCTGCCTGGTTTCAAAGGTGGAGACCGCACCGCCATCGAATTGCCCCAAGTTCAGGAAAAACTATTGAAGGCATTGAAAAAGTTGGGCAAGCCAATCGTTTTTGTGCTTTGTTCCGGAAGCGCCGTTGCCCTGCCATGGGAAAACAAAAACCTGGACGCCCTGTTGGCTGCCTGGTATCCTGGTCAGGCTGGCGGTACAGCGGTGGCCGATGTCCTGTTCGGCGATTACAATCCGGCCGGTCGACTACCGGTTACGTTCTATGCATCCACCAAGGATTTGCCCGATTTTCAGGATTACGACATGACAAAGGGGCGTACCTATCGCTATTTCAAAGGAAAGGCGTTGTTTCCCTTCGGTTATGGATTGAGTTATTCCACTTTTTCTTATTTGGATGCCAAACCGGACAAAACCATGCTGCCTCTTTCCAAAACATTGACGTTAACGCTCCATATTAAAAATACCAGCAAACGAATCGGTGAGGAAGTCGCCCAAATCTACATCCGCAATCTGCAGGATCCGAAAGGTCCGATCCGCAGCCTAAGGGCTTTCAAGCGGGTTCGGGTTGAAGCAGGTGCAACAACTGAATTGCGCTTTTACCTGACTCCTCGAACGTTTGAGTTTTTTGATCCCGAAACAAATACGATGAAGGTAAAACCAGGTAAATACGAGATTTTATACGGGGGGTCATCCGACTTGAAATCATTGAAGTCGCTGATGGTTGAACGAATCAGATAATCAGTGGTGGACAATTTCAATGGGGATGCGTACAAAAAACGTACTCCCCGCTTGTTCTTTGCTTTGTACCCGAATGGTACCGCCCAGAATTTCCACATAGGCTTTGGTTATGGACAAACCCAGACCAGAGCCTTCGTGTTTTCGTTTGCGGGAGGAGTCAACCTGAATGAAACGATCGAAGATGACTTCCATTTTGTCGGCAGGAATCCCGATTCCGCTATCGCTTACTGAAAAGCACAATTCATTTCCTTCCAGACAACAGTCGTATTTGACAAAACCCTCTGTGGTATATTTCAAAGCGTTTTTAATGAGGTTGGTCAAAATGGAAAAGATTTTAATCTGGTCGGAATAGATCATATTATTTTCAGAATCCATTCGGTTGGAATAGGAGAATTCCAAATTTCGTTTGACAGCTTCTGGTTTAAAAAACTCATACAGACTTTCAAGCGTTTCTTTCATGTTTACGACGGAAAAATTTACATCGATTTGTCCGGACTCGATTTTGGAGATGTCAATGATGTCCACCATGGTTTTCAACAAGCGGTCACCGTTGGACCAGACGATGTTGAGGTACTCGCTTCGTTCGGCATCCGTCAACTTTTCGCTTTGCAAAATGGAAATGAATCCCATGATGCCGTTCATCGGAGTCCTGATTTCGTGGCTCAGATTGGACAGGAATGCCGATTTGAGCTTGTCACTTTCCTCTGCTTTCAATCGAGCGTAGATGAGATCTTTTTCACGGGCGATTTCATCGGTAATGTCAAAAATCGTGATGAGCCTGCTGCCGAAGTTGTTTTTAAGAGGTTGCTTGATGATTTTATACGATTTGACGTTGTCTTCCATTTGAATTTCAACTTGCAAGGGCGTTTCTTCCGATTGGATGGCTGTTGAAAAATGAGAAGAGTCGCTCATTATCTGAGGCAGGGTTAAGCCGAAGATATCTTTTGTCCGTATGTCCAGAAAGGATTTGGCAGTTCCATTGATGTCCTGAATGCGGTTTTGATCGTCCAGCGCCATGATGCCGATGGGCAGGGTTTCCACCAAAGTCTCCCTAGCCATGGGTACCAAATTCAGAAAAGTGCTTTTTAGAATGGACCAACTGAAAAGGATGCTGCTGAGGGTGGTGCTGATGGTGGTGATGTCCAATCCTTTGACAGGCGTGAGATCAAAAATGTAAAAGAAACTGACGAACCAGGGGCATAACCCGGCCAAACTAACCAACCAACCCTGTATGACATAGACTTTCCGAAACCGGTTGTTGCGGAGAAACTCATACAGAAAATAGGTGGAAGCCATGATCATAAGGTAGCTGTACATGGTATAGCCTGTCCAGAACCAGAATCCGTGATGGTAAATGATGAGGTTGGTGATGGGCGAAACGGGAGAGAATCCGCTCCATATCAAATGATGGTATTCGTTGGTGTAGGCCAGCATCAACGTGATGAACGGAAAGACGAACAGCATCCAACCGTTTTTGATTTCCTTGAACCGAATGAGTTTGGTGAACCGTAAGACAAAAAGCAAGTAGAACTCAGGAATGAGAACAACACTGATGTAGGATATCTTGGAGCAGAGGATTTTACCTGCCTGATCTGGCGCTGCCGATTCAAAACTGAGGATGAAAGCCGTAAAGGCTACACTGAAAGTGAGAATGGCCAGCTCTTGTGCGCCAACAACCGCTTTTCGTCGATAGGCAAGCCATCCCACCGTAAATGCCACGATGGAAGTGGCGAGGTAAACAAAGGTGAAAGGCGTAAAGATCATGTGGACTAAGTAGCAGTTAAGAAGTCATTCCTGAATAACGAAGATAGCAAAAAACAATACTGTTGTTTAAGGAATCGTCAAACAAAACATGATTTTCTCGATTATGTCCACATCATCTGGGTGAAACCAATGATAACCTGAATCCTTGCGGAACCAGGTCAGTTGTTTCCGGGCATATTGATGGGTGTTGTACTTGAGTGTTTGAGTGGCTTCCTCCAACGTGCACTTGCCGTCGAACCAAGCGAACATTTCTTTGTAGCCGACGGTATTCAAGGCATTCAGTGCCTTGAATGGATATAGGTTTCTGGCTTCAGCCTCCAATCCTTGCGCCATCATCTCGTCCACACGTTGGTCGATGCGGTTGTACAGTTCCTGGCGGTCCCTGTTCAGGCAGATTTTTACGATGTTGAATGGTCGCACCTTGGCCTTGTCTTTGCGGAAGGATGAAAAGGGCAGGCCGGTCATCCGGCAAAGTTCCAATCCATGGATGACGCGTTTGTGGTTTTTTTTATCCACTTGATCAAAATAGATGGGATCCAGCCGTTGAAGTTCCTTCAGGATGTGTGCCAGACCTTGTTCCTGGTACAGTGCGGCCAATTCTGCCCGTACTTGTGAGTCCACATCGGGCATGTCGTCAATGCCTTTGCAAACAGCATCGATGTACATCATGGAACCGCCTGTCATCAGGAGTGTTTCATGGCTGCTGAACAAGGTGTTCAGCAGTGTAAGGGCCTCGATTTCGAACTTGGCGGCACTGTAGGGCTCGTGGATGCTTTTGGTGGCGATGAAGTAATGGCGAACGCGGCTCAACTGTTCGGGGGTGGGTGCTGCGGTTCCGATGGACATTTCTCGGAAGATTTGTCTGGAGTCGCAGTTTAAAATAGGAGAACCCAGCGCTTCGGCAAGGCGGAGGCTGAGTTCTGTTTTTCCTACACCGGTGGGGCCGGTCAATACCACGAGGGTCTTCATGCGTCGGATTCGTTGGGAATCCTAGAGTTCCGTCGAGAAGCTGGTGTTGTTTTCGACTTCGTCCAAACCGGTAAAGCCTTCGACATCGAGTTCGTCCATGTCGAAATCCTGATCACCGTAAAAGCTTTCGTCCAGGTTGATTTTGGGAGTGATGTCCAACGTGGTTTCGTCGAATTCAACGATTTGAACGGGAGCCTCGCCTTCAGCAAAAAGTACTTTGGCTTTTGCCAATTCTTTGCCGGGTATGAACTGGAAGGCTTCCATGAAGAAGGAGCGCTCGGTGAGGTAATCGAAAACGTAAAGCAATTTTTGACCTTCATCCTCAATGAGTTCGCTGAGTTTGGTGCTTTCCATGATCCAACTGTCAACTTCGGGGCTGCTGTCCATTTCAATCAGGGTCACTTCGGTATCCTTTTCCCAGTCGTCGTTGCAGAGGAAGAACGACGTCATCTGGTCGGGCGCATAGCCGACGGATTCCAAAATGACGTTGTGCAAATCTAAAAAACTGGCTTCCGAGCTGATGGCGATCTCGCGTGAGAAATCGTCCACTTCGTCTGAAAGAAGGCGAAACTTATAAACCATAAAGCAATAATCGTTTTTAGTAATTAAAAATAGCCTTTGATGATGCCGCGGGGTGAATTCTTCACAAAAAGGATGATTTCGTCGCGTTCTTTTGTAGCAGGCAGCTCTGCCTCAATGCGTTCGATGGCGTCGCTGTTGTTGAGTCCCGATTGATAAAGATAACGAAATATTTCTTGAATATCGCGAATCTGTTCGTTGGTATAATTGCGTCTGCGAAGGCCAATGGAGTTGATGCCGCAATAGGCGATGGGTTCTCGGGCCGCCTTGATGAAGGGGGGCACGTCCTTGTTGATTTTAGAGCCACCTTGAACCATGACGTGTCCGCCGATGTGGCAGAACTGGTGAACCAAAGTGCCGCCGCCGATGATGGCGAAATCGTCCACTTCCACTTCGCCGGCCAGCTGCACGCAGTTGGACATGATGACGTTGTTGCCGACCACGCAGTCGTGAGCCACGTGGCAATAAGCCATGATAAGGCAGTTGTTGCCGACCACCGTTTTGCCTTTGGCTGAGGTGCCGCGGTTGATGGTGACGAACTCGCGGATGGTGGTGTTGTCGCCAATTTCAGCGGTGGTGTCCTCGCCAGTAAATTTTAGGTCCTGTGGAACGGCTCCAATGACGGCGCCTGGAAAAATGACGCAGTTCTTGCCGATTCGGGTTCCTTCGAGTATGGTTACATTGGAGCCGATTCGGGTGCCCTCGCCAATGACCACATTCTTGTCGATGGTGACAAAAGGTTCAATAACCACGCTGGGCGCTATCTTGGCATCGGGATGTACGTAAGCTAAGGGTTGTTTCATTGTGCTGGAAACTATTTGTTTTTAACTATCTGGGCCATGAATTCAGCTTCAGAGACAATTTTTTCTCCGACGAAGGCGTAACCTTTCATGGAGCAGATGCCGCGACGAATTTCAGACATTAGGTCGAGACGGAAAATGAGGGTATCGCCAGGGACCACTTTATGTCTAAACTTGACATTGTCAATTTTGAGGAAATAGGTTGAATAGGTTTCCGGATCCTTCAGGGTGCTCAGGATCAAAAGGCCGCCGGTCTGCGCCATGGCTTCCACCTGCAGCACGCCGGGCATGACGGGTTCGTTCGGAAAGTGACCCATGAATATTTCTTCGTTGCCGGTCACGTTCTTGATGCCGACAATGTGGCGGTCGCTGATTTCGATGACTTTGTCCACCATCTGGATGGGCCAGCGGTGGGGCAACAGTTGTTTGATTCGGACGTTGTCGAAGATGGGTGGCACGTCTGGATTGTAAACGGGGCATTGCACTTCCGTGCGCTTCATTTCCTTGCGGATGAGCTTGGCCATCTGGTTGTTGATCTTGTGGCCGGGTCTTGTGGCGATGATGTGGCCCTTCAAAGGCTTGCCAATCAATGCGATGTCACCAACGAGGTCGAGCAGTTTATGGCGTGCGGGCTCGTTGTCGTGTTTGAGGGGCTTGTTGTTGATGTAGCCCAGTTTGTTGACGATTTTGTGGGGCAGGTGCATGTGGTCGGCCAGGGCGTCCAGCTTTTCCTGAGGCAACTCTTGGTCGTAAATGACCAGGGCGTTGTCCAAGTCACCGCCTTTGATGAGGTTGTGCTGCAGCAGCAAATCGACTTCGCGCACGAAGACGAAGGTGCGGCTGTCGGCAATTTCGGTTTGAAAATCGGCCATGGAGTTCAGCCGTGCAAACTGATTGTTGAGGATGCAGGAATTGAAACTAATCAGGGTCGTGATGCTGAAGCCGTCGTAGGGGAGAATGATGAGCGAGGCTCCGGTTTCGGGGTCGCTCACTTCGATGCGGTTGCGTACCACGTAATATTCTTTGGCCCAATCTTGGCTGACGATGCCGGCTTCGCGGATGCCTTCCTCGAATACGATGGCGCTTCCGTCGAGAATGGGCATTTCGGGCCCGTCAATCTCGATGAGGCAGTTGTCGATCTCAGCGGCGTATAGGGCAGCCATGGCATGTTCGATGGTGCTGATGGTCACTCCATTCTTGAACAATACGGTACCGCGTTCGGTGTTGTTGACATTCTCTGCCAATGCTTCGATGACAGGCTTGTCCTCGAGGTCCACTCGGATGAAGCGGTAACCCGTATTGGGTTCGGATGGACAAAAACGTGCGGTTATGGGGAGTCCGGTATGCAATCCTTTCCCGGAAACGGAGAATTCTTTCTGAAGGGTTAGCTGATTGGGCATTTTCAAATGGTATTTTGATTTTTCTTAAGCTCCTCGATTTCTTTGCGAAGCCTGCCGATTTCCAGATTCATTTCAGGCAGCTGTTTGTAAATGGCAAAGATTCGGGCGAATTTCTTGTTGTTCATCGCGGGGGTGCCGAACCAGGCGAAAGACGTGTCGTGAATGGAATTGGTCAAACCGGACTGGGCACCGATCATGGCACCATCGGCAATATGGAGGTGGCCGGCCATGCCGACTTGTCCGCCGATCATGCAGTTGCTGCCCACCTTGGTGGAGCCAGAGATGCCTGTTTGCGCAGCGATGACGGTGTTGTCACCAATCTCACAATTGTGGGCGACTTGAATGAGGTTGTCCAACTTCACGCCCTTGCGGATGACGGTGGAACCCATCGTGGCCCTGTCAATGGTGGTGTTCGCGCCGATTTCGACGTTGTCTTCCAGAACGACATTGCCGATTTGGGGTATTTTTTGATAATCGCCCGCATTTTGTGGAGCAAAACCGAATCCGTCCGCACCGATGATGGCACCCGGTTGAAGGATGCAGCCGTTGCCGATGACGCAGTCGTCCATAATCTTGACTCCCGGGTAGATGACGCAATCGGAGCCGATTTTCACACCGTCTCCCACATATACTTGAGAATGAATTTTTGAGTTGTCGCCTATCTTGGCGTTTTCACCAATGACGGCAAAAGCACCGACGTACAGATTTTCTCCCAGCGTGGCTGAAACCGCGATGGAGGATTTCGGGTCGATGCCAGTCTTGCTGGCCTTGGCTTGGCTGACCATGTTGAGCAGGACGGCCAAACTGCTGTAGGCGTTGTCCACCCGAATCAGGGTGGCGCTCACTGGCTCCTCGGCAACGAAGTCTCGGTTGACCAAGACGACACTGGCTTTGGTCGTATAAATGAAAGGCGTGTATTTCGGGTTGGAAAGGAAGGTCAAGGAACCCGTGACACCCTCTTCAATCTTGGAAAGCGTGTTGACGGAAACGTCCGGATTCCCTTCGATTTCACCTGACAAGAAAGAAGCTATTTGTTTAGCTGTAAATTCCATCGGTCAAAAAATTTGCGCAAAAATACAAAATATTCCCAAATCTAACTAATAATAATGGTACCTCAAAGTCGGATGTAGGTATACACATGCTTTATCACCTCTTTGGACAGCAATTCAAGGTTGAGCATGTCCGAAGCCTTGGTGATGGGTACAATATCCCCCGAGTTGAATAGGATGTCGATGCTGTCGTCGTCCTCGCTGTACATGTTGCTGGAAACGCTGCTCAGGGACGTGAAGTAGCCGGCTTCTTCTTTGGTGAGGCTGAACGTTGACATGATGGCCAGTAGCTTGGCCTCGATGCGTTGCGGGTCCGGTTCAGCGTTACCCATCTCGATCTTGAAAAGTTTGCGTTCCAAAAGGCCCTTGCTCAGGGTGGAAAGCACGAAGTCCGGGTGATATTGCCAGTTTTTGATGGCTGCCCAAATGTCGGTGTCGTCGAGTTGTTCAAAATAGTCGAGGTCGCGGTTGGTCAGGATGCCTTCCCGCTGATTTCCGTTCAAAAAATGGGTCAGGGCGGGGGAGGCCTCCGGACATTCTTCCGCTTCGGCCAGGTCGCAGGCGCGCTGCAACAAGTTTTGAAGCATTTTTTCGGCGGCTAGCGAAGTCTTGTGCAGATAGACTTGCCAATACATCAACCGCCTGGATAGCAGAAAGTTCTCAATGGAATAAATGCCTTTGGCTTCCACCACCAGTTTGTCGTCCACCACGTTCAGCATCTTGATGATGCGTGCGGAGCCGATGTTGCCTTCGGTGACACCCGAAAAAAAGCTGTCGCGGCGCAGGTAGTCTAGGCGGTCCATGTCCAGGTTGCCAGAAACCAGTTGATGCAGGAACTTTTTGGAATATTCGTCCTTGAAAATGGCGATGGCCAAATCTAGTTTGCCGTTGAAGGTCAGGTTCATCCGTTCCATCAATCGGATGGAGATTTCTTCATGCGACACGCCTTTGATGATGGAGTGCTCCAATACGTGCGAAAAGGGTCCGTGCCCGATATCGTGCAGCAGAATGGCTGCGGTGACGGCGTCGGCTTCGGCCGGCGTGATGTCGATGCCCTTGGATTGAAGGTGATGGACGGCCTCCATCATGAGGTACATGGCGCCCGTCGTGTGCTGAAATCGAGTGTGTTGGGCTCCTGGGTAAACATAAGGCGACATGCCCAGTTGCTTGATTCGCGAGAGCCGTTGCAGGTAGCGGTGCTGATAGACTTCGTACAAGAACCCGGTAGGCAGGTTGATGAATCCGAAGACGGGGTCGTTGATGATTTTGCGCTTGGCTTCCACGTTTTTAGATTGATGCCAGGTAACCGGCCATTTCTTCTTGAACCTTGATGGCTTCATCTTTAGCCTGTTCGGCAAAATCGATGCCGCTGGAGGCGTAGAGAATTTGTCTGGACGAATTCACCAACAGGCCACATTGCTTGTTCATGCCATATTTCACGACTTCAGCCAAGCTGCCGCCTTGGGCGCCTACGCCGGGTACGAGCAGGAAGTGGTTGGGAGCGACCTTGCGGATGTCCGTGAACATGCTGCCTTGGGTGGCGCCGACCACGTACATCATTTGTTCGTCCGTAGCCCAGTTTTGGGATGTTTTCAGCACCTTTTCGAAGAGGCGTTCGCCGTTGGCGTCGGTGGTGAATTGGAAGTCCTGGGAGCCTTTGTTGGAGGTTAAGGCCAAGAGAATGACCCATTTGTCATCGTATTTTAGGAAGGGCTTCACGCTGTCCTCGCCCATGTAAGGTGCCACGGTCACTGCGTCGAAGGGCAGTTCCTCGAAGAAGCTGGCCGCGTACATTTCGGAGGTGTTCCCAATGTCGCCGCGCTTGGCATCGGCGATGATAAACTGGTCGGGGTAGGTTGAACGGATGTACTTCACCGTTTTTTCAAGCGCCAAGTGCCCTTTCACGCCAAGGCATTCGTAGAACGCAAGGTTGGGCTTGTAGGCCACGCAATAGTCGGCGGTGGCATCGATGATGGCTTTGTTGAAGGCAAAAATGGGGTCCTCCTCGTGGAGCAGGTGGGCGGGTATTTTTTTCAGGTCGGTATCCAAGCCGACGCACAGGAAGGATTTCTTGCGGAGTATATGCTCAAAAAGTTGTTTCTTATCCATATATATAATGGTGTTATAGTTCACTATCCTTCATCCGCTCGGCATTCTCGGCCACGGTCAATTGGTCAATCACCGCCTGAATGTCGCCGTTCATGTAGGCAGCCAGATTGTAGATGGTGTAGTTGATGCGGTGGTCGGTAATACGGCCTTGCGGGTAATTGTAGGTTCTTATTTTGGCTGAACGGTCCCCGGTGGACACCATGGTCTTTCGTTTGGAACCGATTTCGTCCAGGTATTTCTGATGCTCGATGTTGTAGATGCGGGAACGCAATTCGATCATGGCTTTGGCCTTGTTCTTATGCTGCGACTTTTCATCCTGACACTGCACGGAAATGCCGGTAGGCACGTGCACGAGCCTAATGGCTGAATACGTGGTGTTGACCGACTGCCCGCCTGCGCCGGAGGAACAGAAGGTGTCCACACGGATGTCTGATTCTTTGAGCTCGATGTCAAACTCCTCAGCTTCCGGCAGCACGGCCACGGTGGAGGCAGAGGTATGGACACGGCCCTGGGTCTCTGTGGCCGGAACACGTTGTACGCGGTGTACACCCGATTCGTATTTGAGGGTGCCGTAAACATTCTCGCCGGTCACGGCAAAGATGATTTCCTTGAAACCGCCCGAGGTGCCTTCGCTGGTGGAGGTGATCTCGACCTTCCAGCCCTTGCTTTCGCAATAGCGGGCGTACATTTTGAAGAGGTCGCCGGCAAATATGGCGGCTTCGTCACCACCGGTTCCACCCCGGATTTCCACGATGGCGTTCTTGGCGTCTTCCGGATCGGCAGGTACGAGCAGGAATTTGATTTCGGTTTCCAAAAGTGGAAGACGGGTCTGGCTGGCGTCCAGTTCTTCCTTGGCCATCTCGCGAATTTCGGGGTCGGATTCGGTATCCAACAGTTCTCTGGCATCCGCGATGTTCTGCATCAGACCCTGCAGTTCTTTTTGTGCGACGACGATTTTTTCGAGGTCGCGGTATTCTTTGTTGAGTTTGACAAAGCGTTTCATGTCACCAATCACGGACGGGTCGGTGATGAGCGTGGAGACTTCTTCAAAGCGGTGTTGAAGGAATTCGAGTTTCTCTAGTAAGGTGGTTTCAGCCATTTTTATGTATTGTGTATTTGATAATCAATCTGTTCCAAAAAAGAAAAGATTGCGTACCTAATACTCAAAGGTGCCGAATTCGCTATTGATGGTCAATGTGGTCTTGTCGGAGGCTTCCACGCGACCCACTATTTGTGCTTCCAGACCGAGGCCTAAAGCGATGGAAATCAGTTCGGTGGCGTGTTCAGCCGGTAAATAAACTTCGAGGCGGTGCCCCATGTTGAACACCTTGTACATTTCCTTCCAGTCGGTGCCGGATTGTTCTTGGATGAGGCGGAACAGGGGCGGGACGGGGAAGAGGTTGTCCTTGATGACGTGTACGTTTTCGACGAAATGCAGCACTTTTGTTTGTGCGCCGCCGGAGCAATGGACCATGCCGTGGATCTCGCTTCGCAGGACGTCCAGAAGCTGTTTCACAAACGGTGCGTAGGTGCGGGTGGGTGAAAGTACGAGCTTGCCGGCATCCAACGGCGAGCCTACGACGCTGTCGGTCAGGTGCATGCCGCCGGAATAAATCAATTCCTCCGGGACGGCTGAATCGTAACTTTCAGGGTATTTGGTTGCCAGATACTTGGCGAAAACATCGTGACGGGCCGAAGTGAGGCCGTTGCTGCCCATGCCGCCATTGTACTGCTTTTCGTAGGAAGCCTGCCCGTAGGAGGCGATGCCCACGATGACGTCGCCGGGTTGGATGTTGGCGTTGTCCACCACGTCACTGCGCTTCATGCGGCAGGTCACGGTGCTATCCACGATGATGGTGCGCACCAGGTCGCCCACGTCGGCGGTCTCACCGCCGGTGGCATAAACGCCGATGCCCATCGTACGGAGTTCAGCCAGTAATTCATCGGTTCCGTTGATGATGGCGGAGATGATTTCGCCCGGAATGAGCATCTTATTTCGCCCGATGGTGGAGGAAACCAGGATGTTGTCAACAGCCCCCACGCAGAGCAAGTCGTCGATGTTCATGATCAAGGCGTCCTGAGCGATGCCTTTCCACACGGAGAGGTCGCCCGTTTCCTTCCAATAGAGATAAGCCAGGGACGATTTGGTACCGGCTCCGTCGGCGTGCATGATGTTGCAGTAGTCCGGATCGCCGCCTAGAATATCGGGTATTATTTTGCAGAAAGCCTTGGGGTACAAGCCTTTGTCAATATTTTTGATGGCGTTGTGAACGTCTTCTTTCGAAGCCGAGACGCCGCGCATCAGGTATCGTTGGTCACTCATTTTAAGGGTATGTTTTTTGCGGTTACAAAGATAGGATTTTTTTGGTTTAATATTTGTTGATAACTGACACAGTTAATTCACATCCCAAATAGTGGTAATTTGTGAAATACTCTTAAATTTGTGAATCTTTATACATTTTGTTTTAACAAAATAACGCACTCTTATGGCAAAACGTTTTTCACTACTGTTGCTTCTCTTGCTTTGTCTGACAGGCATTGTCAATGCTCAAAGCGCGCTTACCGGAGTGATTTTGGACAAGGATTCGCAAGAACCTCTGGCCGGAGTCAGCATTTTTAATTCAACCTCCAGAACGAGCGCTGTCTCTGGGTTGGACGGTACGTTCTCCATTCCGGGCGGCTCCGGCAAACAAAGGCTAGAAATCTCTTTCATTGGTTATTCCCCCATCTCGTTGGAAGCAACGGCTGCCGGTAAGTCAACGTCGGTCGGTAAAATCACGATGTCTTCCGATGCCGTGAATCTGAGTGATGTAACGGTCAGTACCTCCATTGCCATCCGACGTAAGACACCGGTTGCGTTGAGTACGGTGGATCCAATCGTTATTGAAGCAAAACTCGGAAATCAGGAATTTCCTGAAATTTTGAAATCGACCCCTGGTGTTTATGCGACCAAACAAGGTGGTGCCTTCGGAGATTCTCGGATTAATCTTCGTGGTTTTGAGGCAGCAAATATTGCTGTTATGGTCAATGGCGTCCCTGTCAATGATATGGAATGGGGAGGTGTCTATTGGTCCAACTGGGCTAATCTGGGTGATGTGACTCGTTCAATGCAGGTTCAGCGTGGACTTGGTGCATCAAAAATTTCTTCACCTTCCGTAGGTGGTACAATAAATATTGTAACAAAATCGACTGATGCAAAAAAAGGTGGGAATGTTTTTTATACTATTGGTAATGATGGTTACATGAAACAAGGTTTCTCATTCTCCACTGGTTTGAATGAAAAAGGCTGGGCGATGACCTTGTTGGGTGCCAAAAATACAGGCAACGGTTACGTTCAGGGAACGGAGTTTGAAGCGTATTCCTATTTCGTGAACATCTCGAAGGTGTTTGACAACCAAACATTGTCCTTCACTGGTTTCGGTGCTCCTCAATGGCACAACCAACGCAACAACAGCGATTACCTCACCATTGCCGAATGGCAGAAGCAACCGCTCGGTTACAAATACAACGCTTCTTACGGTTTCGGCCCGAACGGACAGCGCAAGCAATCTTCCAGGAACGAATACCACAAACCACAATTCTCCCTGAACCACAGTTGGACCATCGATGAAACTTCATCCTTGAGCACAGCCTTGTACTGTTCAATCGGAAATGGTGATGGCTTAAGTGGTCAAAGTTACAACAGTGCTGATCGAACAAATTGGTATGGAGCTACTGATGGAGTACCAAATACAATTTTCAGATCGGGAGACGGAACATTTGACTATAATGCAATTTATGCGATTAATTCGGATCCTAAAAATCTAAATGGTTCTCAATACGTTATGTCAAAGTCCATAAATGCGCATAAATGGTTTGGCTTACTTTCAACATATACAAAACAAATTAACAAGAATCTAGAAATTTCGGGAGGTGTAGACTTGAGATACTATAAAGGCACTCATTCAAATGTAATTACTGATTTATATGGTGGTGACTTTTTTATTGATCAGACAAATCGTAAAATTCTATACCCAGATTATCCATTTTATTCCTTTAAAAAACTTACTATTGGCGATGTTGTTTACCGCGACTATGATGGTTTTGTTATGTCGGAAGGTGTTTTTGGTCAAGCAGAATATACCCTTGACAAATTGAATACCTTTGTTTCAGGTTCAGTTTCAAATACTTCTTATTGGCGCTATGACCGTTTTTATTACAATGTTAGCGATGCAAAATCAAAAACTGTGAACTTCAAAGGTTACACCATTAAGGGTGGTGGTAATTTTAACTTAGATGAATTTCAGAATGTATTTGCAAACATAGGAATCATTTCACGTGCACCGTTCTTTTCGGGGGGGGCATTTCTTCAGTCTACCACAAGCAATATTCTTAATCCAAGTGCAGTAAATGAGAAATGTTTCTCATTTGAACTCGGATATGGTTTTCGTTCAAGATATTTAACTTTAAACTTAAATGCTTATCATACCAAATGGTTGAATAAGACGACAGTTTTTAGTAGACAACCAGATGCTACTTATTTAAACGGATTAGTCGTCAATGTAGAAGGTGCAAATGCGCTTCATCAAGGTCTTGAGCTTGATCTAGTTTCAAAACCAGTTCGTAATTTGGAATTAACAGGCATGCTTTCTCTTGGGGATTGGCGTTGGGCGAATAATCCTACAGGGTACGAATACGATTTACAAGGTACTCCACTTGATAAAAATGGTGATGTAACAGATTTACTTTCACCAAGCCATGCTAAAGTAACATTAAATATGAAGGGTGTTCACGTAGGAAATTCAGCACAAACATCTGCAGCTCTGGGTGCCACTTATGAATTATTGAAAGGATTTAGAGCTGGATTAGACTTCACATATTGGGACAGGAATTATTCCTATTACAAGGTGTCTGATGTAAGTACTACTTTTTCTGATGTAACTTATAAACAACCTTGGAAAATACCAGCTGCTGGTGTACTTGATTTCCACTCAACGTATCGTTTTAAACTAGGTGACTACAACTGTACTATAAATGGAACAGTAGATAACATACTTGACCAAGTGTATATAGCTGATGCTACTGACGGTTCAAATCATGATTGGAAAACTGCAAAAGTTTTTTATGGATTTGGTCGTACTTGGACCGTAGGTTTAAAGTTTGCTTTCTAATTTGAACCATCAAAATGTAAAAAAATGAAATCAATTAATAATATAGTTCCTTTACTTGGGTTGGCTTTTATCTTGTCGGCATGTAATTACAATAATTTAAATTTCCCTGGCTACGATAGTGGTGTGTCTCCAACTAATGTGTTTGCATATGTTGATTCATTGACTTCCTCGGATTTTGTTAATTTAAGTAGCTCTATTAAGAAAAAACTTAAAACACATGAGGATACAATTGCTGCAAATTATATTTCTGTCAACAAAATGTTCCATACTGAAATTGCTCCTGCTGCCACATATATCCCTTTGTTTTTATCAGAAAAATATCTTTATGGTGATACCAAATCTTCTGTTATGGTAACATCTCCTCAGTATATTGCAGAGGAAGGCGAAATGCAAATCTTAAAAGAGAAATATGTTTTGGATAGTGTTTGGTTTTTATATAATAATGAGATACTAAAGACACCATTTGATCAAAGCGTTGGAGATTTTACCATAATTAATGTAATTGGTAGTCAATTATGGAGCTGGGACACCCATAAATATGTTAAGATGTCTGGTTATGCAAATAATGTTAATAATGATAATGAAGATTGGCTAATTTCTCCCTCTCTAAACCTATCAAAACGGAAAAGTGCCTTTATGTCTTTCACTCACACTATTAACAAGGGGGATACCGCAAATCTAAAAACGAATCATACTATCTGGTTAAGTACCGATTATTTGAGTGGCGAACCTAGCACCGCCACATGGATTCAATTGACAATTCCAACATATCCAAATGGAATTAGTTGGACTTTTGTAGAAAGTGGAGCAATAAGTTTCCCAAGCGCCGCGCTTGGTAATACAAATGTACACATTGCTTTCAAGTATCTTTCTTCAAATAAAGAATCCGCAACTTGGGAGGTTAAGAATTTATTAATCCTGGAAAACCTAGAATAATAGATTATACAATTTTACTAAAAAGCCGTAACCCTAGGGTTGCGGCTTTTTTCATATCTTAGCATTTGAAAATCCGTATACCATGAATACAGGCTTCCTACCCGTCGACATTGTTTTGGCACCCGAATGGTG
>Ga0302213_1000483_pt1 | contig 22065 bp, 16 predicted proteins | sample II_Fen_N1_2_FD_194583 | JGI IMG/M metagenome (GOLD analysis project Ga0302213, IMG submission 194583) | Peat permafrost microbial communities from Stordalen Mire near Abisko, Sweden - II_Fen_N1_1 | ecosystem: Environmental > Terrestrial > Soil > Wetlands > Permafrost | place: Sweden: Abisko...
CCAGTTTGTCCAACGCTGCCTGAACGAGCGCGGCTTTGACGTGATCGGCTGGAACTGAACGCCGTGGCACAGCTTGTTTCGGTGCAGACCGGCGCGGCCCAGCGCATGGAGATCGGCGGGCGCAGCATTCTGACGGCGATTGGCAAGCAGCCGGTGGCGGGCGCGGTGGCGCTCAAACCGCTGGGCTTGCAGGGCGACGAGCAAGCCGACCTGTCGGTTCACGGTGGGCTGGAAAAAGCCGTCTATGCCTACCCGAGCGAGCATTACGCCTACTGGCAGGCGGCTAGGCGCGACGCCGGTCTGGGCGACGCCAGCCTGCCGCCCGGCAGCCTCGGTGAAAACCTGACGCTGGCTGGCCTGCTCGAATCGGGCGTCTGGGCGGGCGATGTGCTGAAGTTTCCCGACTGCGAATTGCGCGTCACGCTGCCGCGTGAGCCCTGCTACAAATTCAATGCCGTGATGGGTTTTGCGCGGGCGTCCAAGCTGATGGCGCAAAGCGGCTTTTGCGGCTTTTACCTGGCCGTGCAGACGCCGGGCACGCTGTGCGCCGGGCAGGCGTTCGAGTTGATTCCGGGCCGCAGAAACGTCAGCATCCCGGCGCTGTTCGCCGCCAAGATGAGCAAGCATCTGCGCTGACTGGGGGCGTTGGTGGTCAGCCGCCGACGCTCGGGGCGGGCGTTGCCGGTGCGCCGCGCAGGCCGCGCCGGTGACGGCGCTGTTCAATGCTGCTCGTCGGCTTCCATGCCCGCCGCTCTGAGCGCGGCCAGCAGTTGCTCAATGTGGGCGCGCCCGCGTGTTTGCAGCACCAGTTCGATCTCCACGTTTTGCGCCGCCAGCATCGTGAAGGCGCGCTGGTGATGGACTTTTCGATGTTCGCGCCCGCGTCGGCCACGGTGGCGGTGATGCGTGCCAGCGAGCCGGGAATGTCGCGGGCGCTGACCCGGATGCGCGCCAGCCGCCCGGCGCGCACCATGCCGCGCTCGATGATGGCCGCCAGCAGCAGCGGGTCGATATTGCCGCCGCACAGCACCAGCCCGACTTTTTTACCGGCAAAGCGATCCGGGTATTTCAGCAGCGCCGCCAGACCCGCCGCGCCCGCGCCTTCGACCAGCGTCTTTTCGATTTCCAGCAGCATCACCATTGCCTGCTCGATGTCTCCTTCTTCGACCAGCAGCAGGTCATCGACCTTGTTGGCAATGATGGCCTGCGTGAACACGCCCGGCGTGCCGACTGCAATGCCGTCAGCAATCGTTGTTGTGCCTTGCGGGTAATGCGTTCCCTTGATCGCGTTGACCATGCCCGGAAAGCGCGAAGTCTGAACGCCGATGATTTCGATGCCGGGTTTCAGCGCCTTGGCCGCCGTGGCGATGCCCGCGATCAGCCCGCCGCCGCCGACGGCCACCACCAGTGTTTCCAGCTCGGGCGCAGCCTGCAGCATTTCCAGCCCGACCGTGCCCTGACCGGCGATGATGGCTTCGTCGTCATACGGATGCACAAACACCATGCCGTCGCGTTCAGCCAGCATCAGGGCGTGGGCGCGGGACTCGTCCAGCGTGTCGCCGTGCAGCACGACTTCGGCGCCAAAGCCGCGTGTGCGCTCAATCTTCACGCCCGGCGTAAAGCGCGGCATCACGATGACGGCGCGAATGCCCAGCCGCTGCGCGTGATAAGCCACGCCTTGCGCATGGTTGCCCGCGCTCATGGCGATCACGCCACGCTGGCGCTCGGCCTCAGTCAGTTGGGCCAGCTTGTTGCAGGCGCCGCGCTCTTTGAACGAGGCGGTGTACTGCAGGTTTTCAAATTTCAGGTAAATCTGCGCGCCCGTTAACTGCGACAGCAGGCGCGACTCGACGCAGGGCGTGTTCAGCAGATGGCCTTGCAGGCGCAGGGCGGCTTGTTCAATATCGGTCAAGGTAAGCATGGCGCTATTTTTACGGACTCTTCCACGAACCTTGGGCTTGCGTTATGGTGCAGGGGTAGCGGTGTGGTTGACCAACTGGAGTTGTTTTCATGAGCAAGCGTTCCTTTGACGAGCATCCGCAGCCCTGGCTGTTGTCCCCCGGCCTGAAAGAAGCGCCGGTGCTGGACCTGATGTGCTCACATTTTGTACTGACTCTGGCGGCGCGCCAAGGCGCCAAGTTCAACGTGCGGCGCGACTTGAACAGCCTGCTGTCGCTGTCGGGCCGCCATCTGGTCTGGCCGCTGCCCGCGCTGCAGCGGCTGCGCGAATTTTTAAACCGCCGCTGCAAGGGCAACGAGTTCTGGCACGAGCACGAAGACCTGAGCGACGCCGACTTTCTGGCCCGCCACGGCGTTTGGCGCGGCCCTTACGAAGAAGGCACGGTGTTTTTCTACCTCGACGAACACGCCAAGGACCAGCCCAAGGATTTGCTGTCCGTCCTGGCCGCCACCGGCGAGTGGCTGACTCGGGCGCTGAAAAAGCAATCGACGCTGGTCGAAAAAAACATCGACGCGCTCGCCAGCCTGTTGCAACTGAACCGCGCCGAGCGCGCCCTGCTGCTCTACGGCACGCTGGCGCGCTACCAGCGCGACCTGCGCTCGCTGCTGGTCGAATTCAAGGTCAACAACGCGCCCGAAGCCTACGCCACCATCGCCGATGTGGCGGGCGTGAAAGCCCCGGAAGTCGCCGAAGCCCTGCGCCCCGGCTCGCGCCTGGAGCGCATCGGCATGGTGGAAAACCTGATTTCCGAGCACAACATCACCGATCTGGCCGACCTGATGAAAGTCAGCGAGCGCCTGCCGCCGGTGCTGATGCGCAAATACCGCGACCGCAGCGAGCTGATGGCGGTGTTCACCCGGCCCGCGCCGCGCAGTGCGCTGGGCCTGGCCGATTTCGCCTTTGTGCAGGACGACGCGCAGGTGCTGGTGGCGCTGCTGCGCCAGGCCGTCGCCGCGAAAGAGCCGGGCGTCAACGTGCTGCTCTACGGCCCGCCCGGCACCGGCAAGACCGAGCTGGCCAAAGTCGTGGCGCAGGCCGCCGGTCTCGATTTGTTTGAAGTCGAATACGCCGACCGCGACGGCCATTCGCTCAGCGGGCGCGACCGCTACCGCTCGCTGCAGATTGCGCAGGTGTTTTTGAAAGGCAGCATGCAGTCGGCGCTGCTGTTTGACGAGGTGGAAGACGTGTTTCCGCCGATTTCCAGCGAAGCGGCGCAACTGATGGCGCGCTCGGAGCAGCTCGCCGCGCCCGCCAGCGGCTCGGTCAGCGGCAAAGCCTGGGTGAACCAGATTCTCGAATCCAACGCCGTGCCGACGCTGTGGGTGACGAACCGCATCGAGCAGATCGACCCGGCGTTCCGGCGCCGCTTTGCCTATCACTTGGAACTGCGCTCGCCGCCGCCCGGCGCGCGCGAAGGCATCATCCGTCGCACGCTCGAAGGCGTGCAGCTCAGCGAAGCCTTTGTCGCCAAGCTGACCGCCCGCAAGGGGCTGACGCCCGCGCAAATCCGCACGGCGGTGCGCTTTGCCCGGCTGGCGGGCGCGCCGCCTGTGGGACCGGCGGCAACGGACGCGCCCGCCTCGCTGCTGGAGTCGCTGATCGAGCGCCAGCTCAAAAACGCCGACGTGGCGCTGGGCAACAAGGCGCAGGCGGGCGGGCGCCGCTGCGTGACCAGCTACGACTTGGACATGCTCAACGTCGAGTCGCGCTTTGACATTGCGCGCATCGTGCAGGCGCTGAAAAGCCGGGGCCACGGCAGCCTGTGCTTTTACGGCCCGCCCGGCACCGGCAAAACCGCGCTGGCCGAGCACATCGCCCAGGCGCTGGAGCAGCCGCTGCTCATCAAACAGGCCAGCGACCTGATGAGCAAATATGTCGGTGAAACCGAGCAGCAAATGGCCGCCATGTTCCGCGAAGCCGAGGCCGAAAAAGCCGTGCTGCTGCTCGACGAGGCCGACAGCTTTTTGCGCGACCGGCGCGGCGCCCAGCGCAGCTACGAGGTGACGGAAGTCAACGAAATGCTGCAGGGCATGGAGCGCTACAACGGCATTTTTATCTGCACGACGAACCTGCTCGACAGTCTGGATCAGGCGGCGCTGCGGCGCTTTACGTTCAAGATCAAGTTCATGCCGCTGACCGGCGCGCAGCGCGAAACCATGTTTGTCACCGAGGCGCTGGGCGGGGATGTTTCGTTGTTGACGGCTTCTCTTCAGAAGGCGCTGGCTCCGCTGACGCAGCTGTGTCCCGGCGATTTTGCGGCGGTGAAGCGCCAAGGCGTGATTCTGGAGGCTGAGTTATCAGCGGAGGAGTTTTTGGCTCAGCTGGAAGCTGAACACCGCATCAAGCCCGAGGTGCGCGAGGGGCGGGCGATGGGGTTTATGCGGTGATGAATATTCTATTTCAATAGAATTATTTATTTTGACAATTTATTTTTTAATAAATTAGTCATGATTTGTTTTGCGCGATTGACAAATTCATCTTCTGATTCATTGGGTAGAGGTTTCCCAATGTTATTACTTAGATCATCAATAAAGTCTTCACTTTTGGTGATTTTTGAAATTTCTTCATTGAATTTTTCAATATCTGAATTTGATGGAGGATTTTGATTTTGTAGTCCGATTCCTATTAATTTTTCGGATTGATTTTTAAATATGCTTACAATCGCACCTTTCGATGAAGAAATTGCAAATTGTTTCCTACTTTTTTGAATGGCAATAAATTTTTTAAGGTTAAGCATTTTTTTCTTCAGATTTATTTTCTTTGTAGTACGCTCTAAAAAGTTCTTCGTATGTGGCTACTATTGCTGCAATTATTTTATTTCTTGTTTCTTCTGGCAGGCTTCCAAAGAAGCCTATGATCCATTGAAAAAGACCAATTATAAAATTAAACACTCTCTATCCTTTTGTGAAAAATAAAGTGCCCTACCTGCTGCTTGGTAAGGTACTAAGATTCATTGAAAATCAAAGAACTACAGCATACACGTCATGATACGTGTACTTAGATGCATGACCTGAAATTGGTGAAATAAAAATTGAACTTTAATTCAGACAGTGAAAGCTGGGCTCATAAAATTATCTTTCTGGTTGATCATCAATAAAAAACATAGTCGGCAGTAACTGCCGATAGTCCAATCAGTACAGTTGTCGTAAAAAGCCGCGCATGAAGATGACCCAGTCATCCCCAGCGCGGCTTTTGCTCAAAAACTGCCAGCCATCAACAATTCACGATGACAGCAGTCGAACCCGGCAAGCTCAATACTTGTAAATCCCGTGCCCCGTCTTACGGCCCAGGCGGCCTGCGGCGACCATTTCCTTGAGCAGCGGGCAGGGGCGGTATTTGCTGTCGCCGTACTCGCTCAAATAAACCTCCATCACCGCCAGACACACGTCCAGGCCGATCATGTCGGCCAGGGCCAGTGGGCCAATCGGCTGGTTGCAGCCCAGCTTCATGCCTGCGTCGATGTCTTCGGCGGTGGCCAGGCCTTCGGCCAGCACAAAAATCGCTTCGTTGATCATCGGAATCAGGATGCGGTTGACGACAAAGCCGGGCGCATTCTTCACCGTGATGGGCGACTTGCCCAGCGCCTTGGCCATTGCCTGCACGGCGTCGTGGGTGGCGTCGCTGGTTTGCAGGCCACGGATGATTTCCACCAGCGCCATCATCGGCACCGGGTTGAAAAAGTGCATGCCGATAAAACGGTCAGCGCGTGAGGTGATGGCGGCCAGCTGGGTGATGGAAATCGACGAGGTATTGGTCGCCACAATCACGTCGGGCGCGACTAAGGCGTCGATCTGCTTGAGGATTTTGACTTTCAGGTCGTAGTTTTCGGTGGCAGCTTCGATGACCAACTGGGCGCTTTTCAGGTCGTCGTAACTGGTGCTGCCCTGGATGCGGGCCATTGCGGCGGCTTTGTCGGCGGCGGTGATTTTTTCTTTCTTCAGCAGCCGGTCCAAGCTGCCGCTGACGGTGGCCACGCCTTTGGCGACGGCTTCGTCTGAAATATCGACCATGACGACGTTGATGCCGGACACGGCGCAGGCCTGCGCGATGCCGTTGCCCATAGTGCCCGCGCCAATGATGCCGACGGTGGTAATGCTCATGATGAAAACCTTTCTGTGAAATGAAAAATTACAAATAATTGAGTTTACGTCTTGGCGCTTCACTCCGGCCAGTCGGGCGCTTGCAAATCCATCGTGAAATCCATGTCGATTCTCATGGCCATGTCGCTGTCGTCGGGCGCGGGCGGCATGTTTGGCGGGGCGCTCCGTGCGGTGTCCGCGCAGGCCAGCAGCACGTCGGCGCCGTACTTGGTGAGCTTTTTCTCGCCGATGCCGCTGATGCCTTTTAAATCGTCCAGGCCTTGCGGCGCCTGCTCGGCAATGGCGCGCAGCGTGGCGTCGTGAAAGATCACAAAAGCGGGCAGGTTGTGCTCTTTGGCCACCCCGGCGCGCCAGGCTTTCAGGCGCGCCAGCCGCTCCAGCGCCCCGGCGTTGAGCGTGGCTTCGGCCATGCCTTTGACCGACGTTTTGACGCTCGATTTGCTGCTGTGCCGCGTGCGTTCGCCTTTGGCCTTGACGGCCTGCTGGCGCAGCAGCACGCTGGCTTCGCCTTTTAAAACCTGCCGGGCGTCGGGCAGCAATTGCAGCGTGTTGAAACTGTTGCCGCTGGCGCTGTGCATCAGCGTGCTGGCGACGAGGTTGCTGGCGATCAGGTGGCGCAGCACGCCGCGCCACTGCGGCTCGCTCAAGTCCGCGCCGATGCCGAAGGTGCTGAGCTTGTCGTGGCCGTACTGGATGATTTTGTCGCTGGTCTTGCCGCGCAAAATGTCCAGAATGTGGCCCGCGCCAAAGCTCATGCCGCTGGCCTGCTGCACGCGGTAAAGGCAGCTCAATAACTTGCGCGCCGCCTCGGTCGCGTCCCAGACGGCGGGCGGATTGAGGCAGTTGTCGCAGTTGCCGCAAGGCTCGCTGGCTTCGCCAAAATAGCCCAGCAGGCTGACGCGGCGGCAGCGCGTGCCCTCGGCCAGCGTCAAGAGCGCATCCAGCTTGCCGCGCATCACGGCTTTGAACTCCTCGCTGGCGACTTCGCTGGTGTCAATCATGCGGCGCTGGTTCACCACGTCTTGCAGGCCATAGACCATCCACGCGTCGGCGGCCAAGCCGTCGCGCCCGGCGCGGCCCGTTTCCTGGTAATAGCCTTCGATGTTTTTCGGCATGTCCAGATGCGCGACAAAGCGCACGTCGGGCTTGTCGATGCCCATGCCAAAAGCAATCGTCGCCACCATCACGCAGCCGTCTTCGCGCAAAAAGCGGTCCTGGCGCTGCTGGCGAATCTTGGCGTCAAAACCGGCGTGGTAGGCCATTGCTTTCAAGCCCGCTTCTTCGAGCATCCCGGCGATTTCCTCGACGCGCTTGCGCGACTGGCAATAGACAATGCCCGCTTCGCCGTGGTGCTCGGTCTGGATGAAGCGCAGCAACTGGCGCGTGGGATCTAGCTTTTCGACGATGCTGTAGCGGATGTTGGGCCGGTCAAAGCTGCTGACGAAGTGCTGGGCGCTTTCGAGCTGGAGCCGCTCGATCATGTCCTGGCGCGTCAGCGCGTCGGCGGTGGCCGTCAGCGCCATGCGCGGCACGTCGGGGAAAGTCTCGTGCAGCAGGCTCAGACTGCGGTATTCGGGCCGGAAGTCGTGGCCCCACTGGCTCACGCAATGCGCCTCGTCAATCGCAAACAGACTCAGCAGCCCGCGCTCGTGCAGCGACGTGAGCAAGCCCTTCATGCGCGGCGTGTTGATGCGCTCGGGCGCGGCGTAAAGCAGCGTCAGCTCATTGCGCAGCAACTGCGCTTCGAGCTGACTGCTTTCCTCGTAAGTCTGGGTGGAGTTCAAAAAAGCCGCCGACACGCCCGCCTCCAGCAGCGCGCCGACCTGGTCGTGCATCAGCGCGATCAGCGGCGAAATCACGATGGTCACGCCGTGCCCAGCGTTTTGCCGCGCGATGGCCGGAATCTGGTAGCACAGCGACTTGCCGCCGCCGGTGGGCATCAAGACCAGCGCGTCGCCGCCCGCGATGACGTGTTCGATGATGGCCTCTTGCGGGCCGCGAAAGCCGGAGTAGCCGAAGACCTCTTGCAAAATGTCGTGGCAGGACGGGGTGGCGTGGGTATTGGCGCTGGAGTGGGGGGTGGCGGTCAAGATGCGGGCTGCTTCGGTGGTTGACTGGCGCGCCGCAGGCTGCAAAGGCAGGCGCTGCCACGCTGTCAAAAGGTGGGGGCGGCGCAGCGCCTGCGGGTGCGGGGCGTCAAGCCGGGGCTGTATGGGGGCATTATTGCCCGTGCTTTCAGGAGTGGGCAAGATTTTCGATGAAGCTGGTCGCTGATCTGATGCCCCGGACGGCGGGAAAATTTGCCGGATTTGACATCAGGCTTTGGCTGATTGAATTAAAATACGCGCCTCCCAAGGAGCGCTGCAGCAGCTTTGTTCAGTACAGCAAAGTTTGCCAGGCTTGGGGATGTCAACCGCGCTCACTTATGTATGTCTTCACAAAGTGAGCCCTTCCCATGAAATCTGTTCAATACACCCGCGCCCAGCAACTCCCCGCCCTGTTGGCGCAACGCATCCTGATTCTCGATGGCGCGATGGGCACCATGATCCAGCGCTTCAAGCTCAGCGAAGCCCAGTACCGGGGCGAGCGCTTCAAGGACTTTCACAAGGATGTGAAGGGCAACAACGAGCTGCTCAGCCTGACGCGCCCGGACGTGATCCGCGACATCCATGAAGGCTATCTGGCCGCCGGTGCCGACATGATCGAAACCAACACCTTCGGCGCGACCACCGTGGCGCAGGCGGATTACGACATGGCCGATTTGGCGGTGGAAATGAACTACGAATCGGCGCGCATCGCTAGACTAGCCTGCGACAAGTTCTCCACGCCGGACAAACCGCGCTTCGTCGTCGGCGCGCTCGGCCCGACGCCGAAAACCGCCAGCATCAGCCCCGATGTGAACGACGCGGGCGCGCGCAACACCAGCTTTGAAGAGCTGCGCCAGGCCTATTACGAGCAGACCGAGGCGCTGGTCAAAGGCGGCGCCGATGTGCTGCTGGTCGAGACGATTTTTGACACGCTCAACGCTAAGGCGGCGCTGTTTGCCATCGACGAGTATTTTGAAAATTCCGGCGAGCGCCTGCCGCTGATGATCAGCGGCACCGTGACTGACGCGTCGGGCCGCATCTTGAGCGGCCAGACCGTGACGGCGTTCTGGCACAGTGTGCGCCACGCCCAGCCGCTGGCGGTCGGTCTGAACTGCGCGCTGGGTGCGACGCTGATGCGCCCCTATATTCAAGAGCTGGCCAAGGCCGCGCCCGACACTTTTATTAGCTGCTACCCGAACGCCGGTCTGCCCAACCCGATGAGCGACACCGGCTTTGACGAAACGCCGGACGTGACTTCACGGCTGGTGCGTGAGTTTGCGGCGGAAGGGCTGGTCAACATCGTGGGCGGCTGCTGTGGCACCACGCCGGGGCATATCGAGGCGATTGCCAACGCGGTCGCGCCAGTGGCCGGGCGCGCTGTGCAGCGGGGATTGTTTTACAAAGAAGCGGCTTGAGCCGGGCTGGCAGCGCGGGCAGCGCCGGTTTTTTGCCTGCTTAATAGGGCGTGCGGGCGCTGAGTTCCTGCTGCATCGCCTGCGTTAGCTGGACATACATCTTGAGCTTGTCGGTGTTGTCGCGCAGGCGCTCGGCCATGCGCGAAGCCATTGCCAGGATCAGTTTGGCGGCGATGGCTGGCTCATCGGTCATCAGTTGCTGCAGTGCTTCGCGGGTCATGATGATGCAATGCACCGGGGTCGCGGCGGTGCAGGTGGCGTAGCGCGGCCCGCCGTCGAGCAGGCCCAACTCGCCAATCAGGCTGCCCGGCCCCAGCACGCTGATGACGATGGGCTCGTCCCGGCTGACCACAATGTTTTCCACCGTTACCTCGCCTTCGAGCAGCAGCAGCATGAAGCCGGTGTCGCGCTGGTCGCCCTGGCGGATGAAAACCGTGTTGGGCGCGATCATTTGCGGCTTCATATAGCGCACGATCAGACGCGCCTCTTTGGTTGACAGAGGCATCAGGGCAGTGGGGGCAATCAGCAATTTAGCGGCCAGATCGGCGCTGGCGTAGCCTTTTGTCAGTTTGGGCTCTTCATCGAAGTCCCTGGAAAAAGTTTTGGTAATAAGTTTTTTAAGCATGACCGGGGCAGTTGAGTTTTAAAAAAGGGGCTAATTTTTGTATGTATTCGGCGTTTAAAATCGAGCTTAACTCAAGGAGCGTTGCAGCGAAACCCGGTTTCGTCAGGCTTGAGTCCACACAAGCTAACCCTTATTGAAACGACGCTCGCCTTTAGCCCAAGGTGAGCCATGCCCGCAATTGAATTTCCCCGCGAAGTCCCCCCTCTGAAACTGTCCGGCCTGGAGCCGGTCACAGTCGGCGCCGACTCCCTGTTCGTCAACATCGGCGAGCGCACCAACGTCACCGGCTCCAAAGCCTTCGCCCGCATGATCCTGAGCGGCGACTTTGAAGCGGCCCTCGCCGTGGCGCGCCAGCAGGTCGAAAACGGCGCGCAAATCATCGATATCAACATGGACGAGGCCATGCTCGACAGCCAGGCGGCAATGGTGCGCTTCCTGAACCTGATCGCTGGTGAGCCTGACATTGCCAGAGTGCCCATCATGATCGACAGCTCCAAGTGGAGCGTGATCGAAGCCGGTCTGCGCTGCATTCAGGGCAAAGGCATCGTGAATTCGATTTCGATGAAAGAGGGCGTGGACATCTTCAAGCACCAGGCCAAGCTGCTCAAACGCTACGGTGCCGCCGCCGTCGTGATGGCTTTTGATGAAAAAGGCCAGGCCGACACCTACCAGCGCAAGATCGAAATTTGCGAACGCGCCTACCGTGTGCTGGTCGATGAGATCGGCTTTCCGCCCGAAGACATCATCTTCGACCCGAACATCTTTGCGATTGCCACCGGCATCGACGAGCACAACAACTACGCGGTCGATTTCATTGAGGCCACGCGCTGGATCAAGGCCAATCTGCCGGGCGCCAAGGTCTCGGGTGGCGTGTCCAATGTGTCGTTCAGCTTTCGCGGCAACGACCCGGTGCGCGAGGCGATTCACACAGTGTTTCTGTACCACGCGATTCAGGCGGGCATGGACATGGGCATCGTCAACGCCGGGATGATGGGCGTGTATGACGAGTTAGAGCCTGTGCTGCGTGAGCGCGTCGAAGATGTGGTGTTGAACCGCCAGCCGGTGTACAAGCCGGGCGAAGCGCATCTCACGCCCGGCGAGCGCCTGATCGAAGTCGCCGAAACCGCCAAAAGCGGCGCGAAAGACGACAGCAAAAAGAACGAATGGCGCGCCCTGCCGGTGCGCGAGCGCTTGTCGCACGCGCTGGTTCACGGCATGAACGAGCACATCACCGCCGACACCGAAGAAGTCTGGCAAGCCATCAAGGCGGACGGCGGCCGTCCGCTGCACGTCATCGAAGGCCCGCTGATGGACGGCATGAACGTCGTCGGCGACCTGTTCGGTCAGGGCAAGATGTTTTTGCCGCAGGTCGTGAAATCCGCCCGCGTGATGAAGCAGGCCGTGGCGCACCTGCTGCCTTACATCGAAGAAGAAAAGCTGCTGCTAGAGGCCGCTGGCGGCGACGTGAAAACCAAGGGCAAGATCATCATCGCCACCGTCAAGGGCGACGTGCATGACATCGGCAAGAACATTGTTACCGTTGTTTTGCAATGCAACAATTTTGAAGTGGTGAACATGGGCGTGATGGTGCCGTGCCACGAGATTTTGGCTCGCGCCAAGGAAGAGGGCGCGGACATCGTCGGCCTGTCCGGCCTGATCACGCCGAGTCTGGAGGAAATGCAGTACGTCGCCGCCGAGATGCAAAAAGACGAGCACTTCCGCCTGAAAAAAATCCCGCTGCTGATTGGCGGCGCCACCACCAGCCGCGTACATACCGCCGTGAAAATCGCACCGCATTACGAAGGCCCGGTCGTTTATGTGCCCGACGCCTCGCGTAGCGTGAGCGTGGCGCAAAGCTTGCTGTCGGACAGCGCCGCCCAGTACATCGCCACGCTCAACGCCGATTACGACAAGGTCCGCACCCAGCACGCGAACAAAAAGCAGACGCCGATGTGGCCTTTGTCCAAAGCCCGCACCAATGCCACGGCGATGGACTGGACGACTTACCAGCCGCCGGTGCCCAAGTTCATTGGCCGCCGCGTGTTTAAAAACTTTGATCTGGCCGAGCTGGCCGCGTTTATCGACTGGGGGCCGTTTTTCCAGACGTGGGATTTGGCCGGGCCGTTTCCCGCCATATTGAGCGACGAAGTGGTCGGCGTGGAAGCCACCCGCGTGTATGAAGACGCGCAAAAAATGCTCAAGCGCCTGATTGAAGGCCGCTGGCTGACGGCTAACGGCGTGATGGCGCTGCTGCCCGCCAACAGCGTCGGCGATGACATCGAGATTTACGCCGACGAAACCCGCAGCCAAGTCGCCATGACCTGGCACGGCCTGCGCCAGCAAACCGAAAAAACCGCGCTGGACGGCGTGATGCGCCCCAGCCGCTGCCTGGCGGATTTTATTGCGCCAAAAGTGCTCTCGCCCGAGCTGATTGCCGCTCGTTCGCAAAACTCCGCTGCCATCTCCGTCGCAGCTACTACTGCCGCTGCCGCCGGGCCGAACGCTGGCGGCATTGTCGACTACATCGGTCTGTTCGCCGTCACCGCCGGGCTCGGCGTGGAAAAGAAGGAACAGCAGTTTCTGGCCGAGCACGACGATTACTCGTCGATCCTGTTCAAGTCGCTCGCCGACCGGCTGGCCGAGGCTTTTGCCGAAGCGTTGCACCAGCGCGTGCGCCAAGACCTGTGGGGCTACGCGCCCGCCGAGGCGCTCGACCACGACGCGCTGATCGCCGAAAAGTACCAGGGCATTCGCCCCGCGCCCGGCTACCCGGCCTGCCCGGACCACAGCCCGAAAAAAGCCATGTTTGACCTACTGAACGCCGAAGAAATCGGCATGGGCCTGACGGAAAGCCTGGCCATGACGCCGGCGGCCAGCGTCAGCGGCTTTTACCTGAGCCACCCGCAAAGCACTTATTTCAGCGTCGGCAAGATTGGCGAAGACCAGTTGCAAGACATGGCGCAGCGGCGCGGCGTGGACGCCGAAGAACTGGCGCGGCTGCTGGCGCCGAATTTGTAAAGCGCCGGGCCACCCAGCCGGTTCATGTGCTGGCTGGCGTTTGTTAGTGCGCCGCCCGCAGCGCCCGGCGGTACTGCACCGCTTCGGCGACATGGGTCAATTGCACTGCCTGCGCGCCCGCCAGATCGGCAATCGTGCGCGCCACTTTCAGGCAGCGGTGAATGCCCCGGCCCGACCAGCCCAGCCGCCCCGCCGCGAGATTCAAAAATTTGGCCGTCGCCGCGTCAAGCTGGCATTGCGCGTCAATCGCCTGGCCTTCGAGCGCCTGATTGGCGCGGCCTTGGCGCGTCAAGGCGCGGTCTCTGGCCAGAACGACGCGCTGGCGGATGGCGGCGCTGGCTTCGCCCGGCGGCGTGTTGACCAGTTCGTCGGCGGCCAGCGCGCCCACTTCAACGTGCAAGTCGATGCGGTCCAGTAGCGGGCCGCTGAGTTTGCCCTGGTAGCGCGCCACCTGCTCGGGCGAACAGCGACAACTGCGCAGCGTTGAACCCAGATAACCGCAGGGGCACGGATTCATCGCCGCCACCAATTGAAAGCGCGCCGGAAACTCCGCCCGCTGCGCGGCCCGCGAAATCGTGATGTGGCCGGATTCCAGCGGCTCGCGCAGTGCTTCAAGCGCGGCACGCGGAAACTCCGGCAACTCATCCAGAAACAACACGCCCCGGTGCGCGAGGGAAATTTCCCCCGGACGCGGCGGCGAGCCTCCGCCCACCAGTGCAATCGCGCTGGCCGTGTGGTGTGGCGCGCAGGTCGGGCGCACGGCCCAGTTTTGCAGCGAAAAGCGCCCGCCCAACGAAGCGACTGCGGCGCTTTCCAGTGCTTCGTCGGTCGTCATGGCGGGCAGCAGCCCGGCAAAACGCTGGGCCAGCATGGACTTGCCCGAGCCGGGCGCGCCCACCATCAAAATGCTGTGGCCGCCAGCGGCGGCAATTTCCAGCGCCCGGCGGGCGGCGGCTTGGCCTTTGACATCGGCCAAATCGAGATAAGCGGGCGGCGCACTGTTGGGCGCGGGCTGAATCTGCGCCCAGCCGTCGCGGGCGTGGGGCGCCTCGTCGCCGGGCAAAAACTGCTGAACCACGTCGAGCAGATGCCGGGCGCGGTAAATCCGGGCACCGGGTACCAGCGCGGCTTCTTGCGCGCTGCCTTCGGGCAACACCAGCCTAGGCAGATGTGTTGACGGGCCAGAAGGCGCGTGGCCGCTGCCGTCGCCCTGGCTGATCGCCAGACTCATGGCCAGCGCGCCGCGCACCGGGCGCAACTCGCCGCCCAGCGACAGTTCGCCCGCAAATTCAAAACCAGCCAGTTTGGCCGGATCAATCTGCCCGCTGGCGGCCAGAATGCCCAGCGCAATTGGCAAATCAAACCGGCCCGAATCCTTGGGCAAATCGGCGGGCGCCAGATTGACGGTGATGCGTTTGTTGGCCGGAAACTGCAGCCCGCTGTTTTGAATCGCCGAGCGAACCCGCTCGCGCGCCTCTTTGACCTCGGTATCGGCCAGGCCGACGAGGGTAAAACTGGGCAAGCCGTTGGCCAGATGAACCTCGACACAGACGGGGCGCGCCTGCAGCCCCAATAAGGCGCGGCTATGCACTAAAGACAAGCTCATTCAACGACTCCGCTTAAATGCTTCAAAGTTGTGCATCGCCACTGCACTGGTGTGGTGCGTCCCCTGTTGTCAGGGCGGTAACGCCGTGTGACAGTTCTGGATGCGGCCTGCCTGTTGGAAGTGCAGGTTTGGCACGGTCCATGCTATGTCAGATCGAGAACTTTAACAACATGGCGCGTTATGGAACCTGTAGCGCCCTCTACTCATCCTGAAGGAAAGCCGAAATGAAACTCGTAACCGCCATCATCAAACCATTCAAGCTGGACGAAGTGCGTGAAGCACTCTCCAGCATGGGTGTGCAGGGCATTACCGTGACAGAAGTCAAGGGCTTTGGCCGCCAGAAGGGCCACACCGAGCTGTACCGTGGCGCGGAATACGTGGTTGATTTCCTGCCCAAGGTCAAGATTGAAGCTGCCGTCTCCAGCGATCTGGTGGAGCGAGTGATTGAGGCGATTGAGTCGGCGGCGCGCACTGGCAAGATCGGCGACGGCAAGATTTTTGTTTACAACCTGGAGCAGGTTGTGCGCATTCGCACCGGGGAAACCGGCAAGGAAGCACTCTAGGATTTAACCTTTTTAAAAAAGAAAAAATAGTCATGAAAAAACTACTTGCTTCCCTGCTTTTGGGGATGAGTTTGCTGGGCTCGGGCGCTGTGCTGGCCGAGACCCCCTCCGCAGCACCTGCTGCAGTTGCTACCGCGTCAGCCCCGGCTGAAGCCAAGCACGATGCAGCACCCGCCGCTGCACCGGCTGCTTCTGCCGCCGCTGCGCCAGCAGGCGCTTCCGCCGAAGCTGCAGCGCCTGCCCCCGCTGCTGCCGCATCCGCCCCTGTTCCGAACAAGGGCGACACCTCTTGGATGATGGTTTCCACGCTGCTGGTCATTTTGATGACCGTGCCCGGTCTGGCCCTGTTCTACGGCGGCCTGGTGCGCAGCAAAAACATGCTGTCTATCCTGATGCAGGTCATGGTCACCTTCTCGATGATTGTCGTGCTGTGGTTCCTGTATGGCTACAGCTTGGCGTTCACCGAGGGCAATGCCTTTATCGGCGGCTTTGACCGGCTGATGATGAAGGGCATCTGGGACAACGCCGCTGGCACCTTTGCCAACGCGGCCACCTTCAGCAAGGGCGTGGTGATTCCTGAAATCGTGTTCGCCGCCTTCCAAGCTACCTTTGCCGGTATCACCTGCACGCTGATCGTCGGCGCCTTTGCTGAGCGCATCAAGTTCTCTGCTGTGCTGGCCTTCATGGCGATCTGGTTCACCTTCAGCTACGCCCCGATGGCGCACATGGTCTGGTTCTGGATGGGCCCTGATGCCTACACCGGCAAGGACGTTGTCGATGCGATGAACGGCAAGGCCGGCTACCTCTGGCAAATGGGCGCGCTCGACTTCGCGGGCGGCACTGTGGTTCACATCAACGCTGCTGTGGCCGGTCTGGTCGGCGCGTACATGGTCGGCAAGCGTATCGGCTACGGCAAAGAAGCCATGGCCCCGCACAGCCTGACGTTGACGATGGTGGGCGCTGCGCTGCTGTGGGTCGGCTGGTTCGGCTTTAACGCCGGTTCGGCACTGGAAGCCAACGGCTTTGCAGCACTGGCTTTCATCAACACCCTGGGCGCGACGGCGGCTGCGGTGCTGGCTTGGTGCCTCGGCGAGGCGCTGATGCGTGGCAAGGCTTCGATGCTGGGCGCTGCGTCCGGTGCGGTGGCTGGTCTGGTGGCGATCACGCCTGCTGCTGGCAACGTCGGCATCGCTGGCGGTCTGGTGATTGGCTTTATCGCTGGTTTCGCCTGCCTCTGGGGCGTGCATGGCCTGAAGAAAATCCTCGGCGCCGATGACGCGCTGGACGTGTTCGGCGTGCATGGTATCGGCGGTATTCTGGGCGCGCTGCTGACTGGCGTGTTCAACTCGCCAGCTCTGGGCGGCCCTGGCTACACGGCTGACTGGGTCACGGCCACGATGATTACGCAAGCTGATTACTCCATCGTTTCGCAGGTCTGGGTTCAGGCCAAGGCTGTGCTGGTGACTGTGGTCTGGTCTGGCGTCGTGTCCTTCATCGCCTACAAGATCGTTGACCTGACCATCGGTCTGCGCGTCAGCGAAGAAGACGAGCGCGAAGGTCTGGACATCACCTCGCACGGTGAAACCGCTTACAACCGCTGATCGCTATCGATAAAGACGGCCGCTTGAGGCCGTTCTCAAAGGATTGACGAGGGTCTCCTTGGGATTTGAGCCCGCCGGTGCAAACTGGCGGGCTATTTTTTTGGGCGCGGCTGGACGGCGCAGGCGCCCGGCGGCAAAAAATCGAACAGCCTGCATTCAAAAAGATCAAAGCATTCAAGGTCTGCCCCGGCGTACCATCCTAGCCATGATTTCAACTACTGATTTGACCGCTTCTATGGCGGCCCAGGTTCGCGCCGCAGCGGCGGCGGGCGCGCCTTTGCGCATTCGCGGCGGCGGCAGCAAGGATTTTTACGGCCAGTCGCTGCAGGGCGAGGTGCTGGACATGCGCGCTTTGGCGGGCGTTGTCAGCTACGAGCCGAGCGAACTGGTCGTCACCGCGCGCGCAGGAACGCCGCTGGCCGAGCTGGAAAGCCTGCTGGCTGCGCAGGGCCAGTGCCTGCCGTTTGAGCCGCCGCATTTCGGGCCTGATGCCACCGTCGGCGGCATGGTCGCCAGCGGGTTGAGCGGCCCGGCACGCGCCAGTGTCGGCGCGGTGCGCGACTACCTGCTCGGCGTGCAACTGATCAACGGTCAGGGCGAATGCTTGAGCTTCGGCGGCCAGGTGATGAAAAACGTCGCCGGTTACGACGTGTCGCGCCTGATGGCGGGCGCGCTGGGTACCCTGGGTGCGCTGCTGGAGGTTTCGCTCAAAGTGCTGCCGGTCGCGCCCGCCGAGGCGACTTTGCAGTGCCACCTGCCGCAGCAGAGCGCACTGGACCTGCTCAACCGCTGGGGCGGTCAGCCGCTGCCGCTCAACGCCAGTTGCTGGGTGCATGACGACACGGCCAGCCCGGCGCAGGATTTTCTGTTTGTGCGCCTGCGCGGCGCCGTCGCCGCCGTCGAAGCCGCCTGCCCGCGCATGATCGCCGACGTGCAGGCCCAGGGCGGCAACGCCGTGCGCTTGGACAACACCCAGGCCAGCGCCGACTGGGCCGCCTGCCGCGAGCAGACCTTGCCGTTTTTCGTGCAGCCGCCATCGCCCGGTGCCTGCCTGTGGCGCCTGAGCCTGCCGCAAACCACGCCCGCGCTGGACCTGCCTTTTGAGCAACTGGTCGAGTGGCATGGCGGTTTGCGCTGGCTCTGGGCGCCCGCATCAGCGGCGCTTCAACTGCGCCAAGTGGCGGAAAAAGCGGGTGGCCACGCCACTTTGTTTCGCCGCGCTGCTGGCGCGCCCGCTGATTCCTCCGTTGAGGCGCCCGTGTTCACGCCGCTGACCCCCGTGCAGGCGCGCATCCAGCATGTGCTGAAAAAACAGTTTGACCCGGCTGGCATTTTTAATCCGGGCCGCCTGTCTGCGGACTGGTAGGGCGCGGCATGCGGCGTCTGCGTCACCTGACCGGCCAGCACCGGACGGCTTCCACCAACCGCCTGCTCGGCGCCTTGCTGGCTTTTAACGCCGGAGCCATCAATGCGGGCGGCTTGCTGGTGGTTCACATGTACACCTCGCACATGACCGGCTTTGCCTCGCTGCTGGCCGACAACCTGGTGCTGGGCAACATGAAACTGGTACTCGGTGCCACTGGCGCGCTGCTGGCGTTTACCTGCGGCGCCGCCTTTACCGCCATTCAGGTGAACTGGGCGCGCCAGCACGGGCTGCGCAGCGAGTACGCGCTGACGCTGTTCGTCGAGGCGCTGCTGCTGCTGCTGTTTGGCCTGATGGGCGCGACACTGGGCCGTCAGACGCCGTTTGCCGTGCCGCTGACCGTGCTGGTGTTGTCCTTCACGATGGGGCTGCAAAACGCGCTGGTCAGCAAAATCTCCTCGTCGCAAATCCGCACCACGCACATGACTGGCATCGTTACCGACATCGGCATCGAGCTGGGCAAGCTGCTGTACTGGAACCGCATTCAAGGCCGACCCGAATCCCAGGTGCGCGCCAACCTGATCAAGCTGCGGCTCCTGTGTACGCTGCTGGGTGCCTTTATTGTCGGCGGCGTGGTCGGTGCGACGGGTTTCAAGTACATCGGCTTCATTTGGGTGATGCCGCTGGCGCTGCTGCTGCTGGGCCTGTGCCTGCCGCCCCTTTATTCCGACCTGCAGCGCACCTTGCGGCGCAGATTCACCGCCCTTGAACACGATTCCTGAACCCCATGCAAACCCAACTCGCCCCCGAATTCCAGAACACCCCCGACGGTCAGCAGGCCGAAGCCATCCTGCGCAAATGCGTGCATTGCGGCTTTTGCACGGCGACCTGTCCGACTTATCAACTGCTCGGCGACGAGTTGGACGGCCCACGCGGGCGCATTTACCTGATCAAGCAAGTGCTCGAAGGCGCCGCGCCGACGCGCAAAACCCAGCTGCATTTAGACCGCTGCCTGACCTGCCGCAACTGCGAATCGACCTGCCCCAGCGGCGTTCAATACGGCCACCTGATCGACATTGGCCGCAAGCTCGTCGATGAGCGCGTGCCGCGCCCGGCCAGTGAGCGCGCCGTGCGTTGGGCGCTGAAAGAAGGCCTGCCGTCGCCACTGTTCGCGCCCGCCATGAAAATCGGCCAGGCCGTGCGCAGCCTGCTGCCCGAAGCGCTGCAGGCCAAAGTGCCACCGAAGCAAGTCGCTGGCGACTGGCCGACGCGCGCCCACGCCCGCAAGATGCTGATGCTGGAAGGCTGCGTCCAGCCCGCGATGATGCCCAACATCAACCGCGCCACCGCTAGAGTGCTGGACGCCGCCGGGATTGAATGCGTCTCGGCGGCCAAGGTTGGTTGCTGCGGTGCGGTCAAATTCCACCTGAACGACCAGATGGGTGGCAAGGCCGAAATGCGCCGCAACATCGACGCATGGTGGCCGTATGTCGAGAGCGGCGTCGAAGCGATTGTGATGAACGCCTCGGGCTGCGGCGTGACGGTCAAAGACTACGGCCACATTTTCAAAGACGAACCGGCCTACGCCGACAAAGCCGCCCGCATCAGCGCGCTGACCCGCGACTTGAGCGAGCTGCTGCCCGCCATCGTCCCGGTTTTGAAAGAAAAACTGGCCGCTTTGTCAGCGCCGGGCGCTGCCGGGAGTGGCGCGTCCAAGCTGGTGTTTCACCCGCCCTGCACGCTGCAACACAGCCAGCAGCTGCGCGGCGGCGTTGAAAAATATCTGGGCGAGCTGGGCTTTGAAATCCGCCTGGCCAGTTGCGAATCGCACCTGTGCTGCGGCTCGGCGGGCACTTACTCGGTGCTGAACCCGGACATTTCCTACCAGCTGCGCGACCGCAAACTGGCCAATCTGGCCGCCAGTCAGGACGCCGCTGTCCCTGAGGTGATTGTGTCGGCCAATATCGGCTGCATCACGCATTTGCAAAGCGGCACAAAAACGCCGGTGCGCCATTGGGTCGAAGTGCTGGATGCGGCGCTGGCGGGTTCATAACTACCTGCATTCTTGAGCCACGATTCGCTCCTTGCTGGAAATAACAGACTGGCGATTTTCATCTTCTATATAGTGCCGGTCCCCTTTGTTGTCCAGCGAATAAGCGGGTCGTCCCCTTTTGGCGACTTCCAGCTGACTACGGGCCAAGTTGCAACTGATCATTTTGTTGTAGATGCGTGTTTTTTCATTCGCCGCATTTATCTCTTCGTCAGCGCGCCGTCTTTTTTCGTTATCTTCTTTGGATTGCCAGGAATTTTCTGAACCGAGGGGTTTTTGCGTTCTGGTTTTTTGGGGTCGATTTGAATTATTTTCAGATTCGCTAGGCTCGCTTGGCGGCGGCAAGGAAAGTTTCGAGCTGACGGCGCCCGCCAAGCAGGGGCGGTCTTGAAAGCTCAGCGAGCCGTCCGGCTGTTTGCACTTGTAGGCTTGCGCCTGCACCATCAGCGGCGCGGAGATGAGAAGCCCCAGCAAGATAATACGCATTGACATTAAAAATCCCTTTTTAAATTTTAATTTGTGAGCGAAATCGGAAATAAATATTTTTACGAAAAAATCATGATTTTTTCGTGTCTTTCGAATCTGCCTTGGTGGCTGGCATTCATCGCGTCAGCAGTCCTGTCGCGGCCATTAAAACAAGCTCATTTTTTCTGACGCTCAAGCCGCCACCGCCGCAGCGCCAAAATCAAGGCGGCCACTGCGGCGCAGGCAAAGCACAGCGTCTGCAGCGCGTCGATGGACATCCAGCCATAAAGCGCGTTGGCCGCGCTGAACGGCGCCCAGGGCCGGATGTCGGCATGCATCACGCTGTCGAGCACGATATGGGAGTAGCTGCCCGCCGCCGCGCCGCCCAGCACTGCCAGCCGCGTGACACTCTGCCAGCCGAACGTATCCGGCAGCCTGAGCCGCACCGCCAGCCGCAAGGCCAGCAGAAACAGCGCCACCGTCGCCGCCATCACCAGCGTCGCTCCCACGTAGGTGTGGAAAAAACGGTGCAGCGGCTCCTGGCCGGTCAGCATGAAATACAGTGGCTCGGTGTCGATCAGCACATTGGCGCCGCAAAAGGCCAGAAAGCTGATCTGGCGTGGTGCCACGGCGTGCATCAGCGCGCCGGGGCCGAAGTGAAAGGGTGTGAAGGGCATGGGTTTGGCGTTCAGCGTTCAGTCATAGTGCGGGACAGCGAGCGGGCGAGGTTGTCCCGCGCCTTGGTTTCCAGCGCGCTGCGGAAAAATTCGCTGGAATACAGTTGTGGCCGGGCCAGAAACTGCGCCAGAATCGCGCGCCGTTTCTCGCAGAAAAGCGGGAAAGGAACGCCGAAATATTCTTGCCGAATCTGGCGCTCGTAGTCGTCAAAGCGCGCAGGCTCGGCGCCCAGAATGGCCAGATCGACATCGACCAGCAGACACTCATCGGCTGTAGCGGGCAGGGCGCTGTGACCCGTGGCCAGCACCAGATTTTTCACCCGCTCGCAGACTTCGGCGGACAGCCCGGCGCTTGCCAAAACCTGAGCGGCCCACAGCGCGCTTTGCAGTTCGTTGTCGCTTCGTTCAAGGTCGTAAATGGCGTCGTGGAACCACAGGGCGATTTCGACTTCGCCCGGATGCGCGCACAGGCCCAGCGCAGGCTCAAGCTGCGCGATGCACTCGGCGAGATGCTGCAGCGTGTGGTACTTGCGCT
>Ga0302213_1000490_pt1 | contig 21981 bp, 18 predicted proteins | sample II_Fen_N1_2_FD_194583 | JGI IMG/M metagenome (GOLD analysis project Ga0302213, IMG submission 194583) | Peat permafrost microbial communities from Stordalen Mire near Abisko, Sweden - II_Fen_N1_1 | ecosystem: Environmental > Terrestrial > Soil > Wetlands > Permafrost | place: Sweden: Abisko...
TTTAAATCCCTGAAGAATATTTATCAGTAAAAGGGAAAAAACCAAAAGGAATTGCAATTGGCAAAGGCACATCTTCAACAACTAAGTAAGCTGGACCGGCAACAATATAACTCCCTGGTTTTACCTTTCCTTTCGTTAGACTAAGATAAAAATCAGGATGATCATGGTTGTCACAAGTTGTATATTTTCCACCGGAGATGCAGAGCGTTTCCTCAGCAGTTTTCTTTGTTTTATCACTAATAATATACCCTTCACCCTGTTGGGTAACTGCCTGACGTATATATCCTTTTTTGGTAGTAAGATTATAAGTAAGCTCTCTGGACGTGTATTTTGATTCACCCTCACTAAATTCCGGCTCTCCTACCTTTGCTCCAACACTATCGCGCGTTCCTTTTGCAAAAATAAGACTACTATCCATTTTCACACGAATAAAATCAGCCTTCAATTCAATGTTTTTATACTTAATATCACTTTTTCCATGAAGAAATCCTGTTCCATTCCCAAGAAAAACGATGGAGTCTTGGGCTGTATAATTGATTTCAGCATCTATTTGGTTCGATTTTTGCTTCTTAGGCGACTGCAAATTAATCGTATCTGTTGCAACTTTTGAAATTGAATCGACAGGAAGTGTCTTATTTTCTTTAGATGCGGGTACAACTTTCTGTTGGCAGAACCCGGAGAAAGGTAAAGCTAACCACAAAAAAAAGAGCAAAAACAGTATTGATTTGCTGATATATAATTGGTTACAGATTTGCATCCAGTAAAGTTCTTATTTCTAAAATTAGGATGCAAATTTAGTCAAAAAATAGTAGTCTCATTTATGTATAACCTTTTTTTATGAATAATTTGAAAATTTACCCATTAACAATGCAGAATAAACTAGATAAAAAGATTACTTTTGCATCTAAATATAACACCAATTCCTTTTCAAACCCCGGAATTTACATGAAATCCAACCAAAAATACATCTCTGTTTATCAATGCTATATATTGATTATAGGATTATTTCTAACAATGCCGTTATTCGCTCAGGATACAAAATTCACGGTAGTGCTTGATGCAGGACATGGAGGCCACGATCCGGGAGCAATGGGTTCTATGTCTCGAGAAAAAGATATAAATTTGGCTATTACACTTGATCTGGGAGAGCTTATTGAACAGAAATTCAAAGATGTAAAAGTCGTATATTCACGTAAAACAGACAAATACCTCACACTTCAGGAAAGGGCCGATGTTGTTAATGATCATCATGCCGATTTATTCATTTGTGTACACACAAACTCTTCACCAAGTTCATCGGCTTATGGTGCAGAAAGTTTTACCCTTGGTTTGGCTAAAACAAAAGCTAATTTGGACGTAGCTATGCGTGAAAACTCTGTAATAACGCTCGAAGAGGACTACAAAACAAAGTATCAGGGCTTTGACCCTAAATCTGTAGATTCTTACATTATGTTTGAATTTATGCAAGATAAATACATTGATCGAAGTGTTGAATTTGCATCAACCATCCAAAAACAGTTCAGCCATTACTGCAACCGTACCGACCGCGGTGTGCGTCAGGCAGGTTTCTGGGTATTACACCGTTCAGCCTGCCCCAGCGTACTTGTTGAAGTTGGATTTATATCAAATTCCGCAGAAGAGCGCTATTTAACTTCTAATCAGGGACAAAAAGAAATGGCAGCAGGTATTTTCAACGCTTTTGTTGACTACAAACGTGGGCACGACAAGAAGTCGGGCAGACAAGTTTCAACTGTTTCAAAAATCGAACAATCACCGAGGCAAGAAGAGGTTCTAAAAGCACAAAACAAGCCGGAAAACCAAGACACCACTCAACCTGACCAAAAAACAAAAGCCCTTGCTCAACCATCAACAATTTCTCAAGTTCAGAACAATGTACAACCTGTAATTGAAGAAAAAAATAAGGAAGTAAATACAATTAAAAATTCTGAAACTGTAACAACAAAAGACAATAATCCCACAGTCCCAGTATTTAAAATTCAGATTATCGCGTCTGTAAAATCACTAAAACCAAATGCTCCTGATTTTAAAGGACTCAAAGACATTGATTCTTTCATAGAAGGTCGTGTAAACAAATACACAGTCGGAGCGGAAACGGATTATTCAAAAATAGTAAAAACACGTTCTGAAATCAGCTCAAAATTTCCGCAAGCATTTATAATTGCTTTTATAGACAATAAAAAAATATCGGTTAAAGAAGCACTAAAACTAAACAAATAAATAAGCGTTTATGTTAAACGTAAATATCAATTAAATAGAGAGAATGAAAATGAAAATTTTTACGCGTGAGGTAAGAGTAGGAATTATGGTGGTTGTCGCCATACTTGTTTTATATTTTGGATTGAATTTCCTAAAAGGGAAAGACTTTTTTTCTTCATCAAACTACTATTACGCTTCATACGAGAATGTAGGCGGATTAGTTGTATCATCGCCTGTATATGTCAAAGGATTTAAAGTTGGTCAGGTTGAATCCATTCATTACGATTTCACAAAGAAACAATCATTTTTAATTAAAATATCTGTTTCAAAAGACATCAAGTTACCTGTAGGAACAATCGTTCAACTCTACGACGAGGGATTAATGGGTGGAAAAGCCGTACAGCTTATTTATGCTCCCATTGTTTTAACCCAAACAATGCACGAACCAAACGACACCATTGCTTCGGAAGTAGGAATTGGGTTAATGGCGCAATTATCCGGTGATTTAGTACCCAAAATTGAGAGCATTGCTACTCAAGCCGACTCACTAATTCGCTCGGTTAGGGTATTGGTTCAGAACAAAGATTTGAACAAAAGCCTTTCATCCATTCAGCACACAACTGCCGATTTAGCTGTTACATCAGCGCAATTGAAGAAGGTAATGAATACAGATGTACCTCATATTCTTAGCGATGTGAATACAGTAACTGGTGACTTTAAACAAATCACAGGCAACCTCAAAAAAATTGATTACGCTGCCACTTTTGCAAGCATCGACCATACCATTGCAAACCTGAGTTTGATTACCGATAAAATGAACAGCAGCGAAGGTACAATAGGTCTATTATTAAACAATAAAGACCTGTATATCAACCTATCAAACACCGCCGCAAGCTCTGACAAATTGTTGATTGACATGAAACAAAACCCAAAAAGATACGTCCATTTTTCGCTATTTGGCAGTAAGACAAAATAGCATTTTATTTAAAATCATTCTAAATAGCCAGAGATAGTAAAAATAAGCATATTTAGAATTTATCTAAGCCGAAACCTTTTGTTAACAAGAGTTTCGGCTTTTTTACCCAAAAAATAAGCAAAATCCCTTACAAATCGTTAACCGCTTTAATATCAGACATATTTCAAATATATTACAGATAAACAGCTGTTAATCAATAAATTTATCTAAAGTTCTGATACTAAAACGGATGATACATCTATATAAGTTGCAAAAAAAAGACTGATTTTTTTATGTCAGAAAAGTTTTAGATTTTTGTAGTGCTGAAAGTAGCCCATTATAGAAACGGTTTTAGCGAATTAGAATTTATTGTTTGTACCAACTTAGTCTTTAATTTTTTTTTCTGGAGTCAAAACGAAATGTTGAAAAATCACGATCAATTATGGAGTCGCTGTTTAAGCGTTATTAAAGACAATATTAGCGAAGCATCTTTTAATACATGGTTTGCACCCATAGTTCCTTTAAAATATGAAAATAGTATATTTGTTTTGCAGGTACCCAGCCAGTTCTTTGTTGAGTACATAGAAGAGAAATACATTGATTTATTACGAATGACCCTATATCGTGAAGTAGGAGTCGGAACCCGCTTGGAATATCGTGTATTGATTGATAAGACCAGCGGAAAAGGCACACAGATACCTAGTGCCAGCGAACAGCCAAAGCCAAAAGCCAAAGCTGGATCAGCTTACATAAGTCCATACCATAAACCTCAATTGCCGGAGATTGATCCGCAGTTGAACCCTGCGTATAATTTCAACAATCTGATTGAAGGAAACAGCAACAAATTGGCTCGTACTGCCGGCATTAGCATTGGCAACGAACCAGGCAAAAACATATTCAACCCATTGTTCGTTTACGGACAGTCCGGAGTTGGTAAAACTCACCTTGCTAACGCAATTGGTGTAATGACGAAACAATTGCACCCTGAAAAACGTGTTTTATACGTTTCGGCTAACACATTTCAAATTCAATACACCGATGCTGTTAGAAGCAATACTGTAAATGACTTTTTAAATTTCTATCAAACCATTGATGTATTAATAGTGGATGATATTCAAGAATTTGCAGGAAAAACAGGAACTCAAAATACATTTTTTCATATTTTCAATCACCTGCATCAAACAGGTAAACAGTTGGTTCTGACTTCGGACCGCTCGCCTATTGTAATGGTTGGATTAGAACAACGCTTGCTTACTCGTTTCAAATGGGGCTTGTCAGCAGAAATTGAAAAACCGGATTTTGATTTGAGAAAATCGATACTTGAAAGCAAAATCTACCGCGATGGACTTGAAATTCCGGATGAAGTAGTGGATTTCATTGCAGAGCATGTGGTTGACAATGTTCGTGACCTTGAAGGTGTTCTAGTTTCGTTACTGGCTCACTCTACATTGGCCGACATGCCTATTGACATTGCCCTTGCAGAGAAGGTAATTAGTCGCATTGTAAACATTACCCAAAAGGTAAATACAGTTGAAAAAATACGTGACGTTGTTTGCGAATACTTTTCACTTTCGGTTGATGCCATTTCAACTAAAAGTAGAAAACGCGAAGTTGTTCAGGCTCGTCAAATTGCCATGTACCTGTCAAAACAACTGACCAAAAGCTCACTTTCTTCAATTGGAACAGCCATTGGGCAACGTGATCACGCAACGGTATTGCATGCTTGCAAAATTGTAAACGACCTGATGGATTGTGATAAAAACTTCCGTACCAGCGTTCGCGAAATTGAAGATAAACTGAAAAAATAAATCCGAGTAAGTTTTTAGTTACTAAGACAATATACTTTCTATAAAATTAAGCTGCTAACTAAATTAGCAGCTTTTTTCGTAAAATATCTTTTTTGAATCATTTCGAGAATAGGAAAAAAAGTATTATTTTTACCACGAAATTAAAACAAATAAACATGGTCTATAAATTCACAATTCTATCCGATGAGGTAGATAACTTTGTGCGGATAATATCAATTGATTCGGAGGCAACCTTCTTCGATTTGCACAATGCAATTCTCGATTCGGTGAATTACGAGAAAAATCAGATGACGTCATTTTTTATGTGCTCTGACAATTGGGAAAAGGAGCAAGAAGTGACATTGGTTGAGATGGAATCAAGTTCCGAATACGACAACCTAATTATGGAAGATACCAAACTGGAAGAACTATTGACAGAAGAAAATCAAAAGCTACTCTATGTGTTTGATATGATGTCCGACAGGGTATTCTTTATTGAAATGACAGATATCATTCCTCGGAAATCACTGGACAAAGCAGTATGTGAAACTTCAGAAGGCGAAGCACCAACTCAAATTATGGCTGACGAAGGCTTAGTTGTTGCCCCAAAAGCAAGCCTTGATGAGAATTTCTATGGAGATGAAGATTATGAATTAGATGAACTTGACGAAGAAGGCTTTGGCGAAATGAATTTTGACGACAGTAGCTTATTTTCTGAAGATCCAAAATTCTAAATCGCAAATAAACAGTTTATAAAAGACAGAAAGTAAGCATTATTTTCTGTCTTTTTCTTTAAAGCACTATTCGAAATAAAATTTCCAACAACCATGACCCAAACAGACGAGCAACAACCAACCGTTAACTGTCAACTAAAAAGGCCGACCTTACTGGTTATTTTAGGGCCAACCGGCGTTGGAAAAACAAATATCAGCCTCAGTCTTGCCGAGCATTTTGGTTGCCCAATAGTGTCGTCAGACTCCAGACAGTTTTACAAAGAATTGCAGATTGGCACAGCTGCACCTACAGCTGATCAACTCAAAAGGGTTAAACATTATTTCATCGGAACACATTCCATACACGATGAATACAATGCCGGGCAATACGAATCGGATGTTATAACACTGCTGGATGAATTGTTTAAGCAGCACAATGTGGTGATGCTGGTTGGTGGTTCAATGATGTATATAGATGCTGTCTGTAATGGAATGGATGATATACCAAACGTAGATGCCGAAACACGTGCGTTTTGGATGAAGCAGTTGGATGAATTGGGACTGGAATTTATTCAGAATGAACTAAAGCGATTGGATCCGATTCATTACGAGCAGGTAGACTTACAAAACTCCAAGCGAATATTGCATGCACTTGAAATTTGCAGCATGACAGGAGAACCCTACTCCAGCTTCCGAACCGGACAGCGGAAAGAACGAAACTTCAACATTCTGAAGATTGGTTTAAACCGTCCTCGACCAGAACTTTATGACAGAATTAATCTTCGGGTGGACGAGATGCTGGAAGAAGGCTTGCTTAAAGAGGCGGAAGAATTTTACCCATTCAGGCACATGAATACGCTCAACACAGTTGGTTACAAGGAAATTTACGAATATATGAATGGCAATTGGACATTGGACTTTGCCATAAATATGATTAAACAAGATTCACGCCGCTACGCTAAACGCCAACTAACATGGTTTAACCGCGACAAGGAAATACTGTGGTTTCATCCCGATGAGTTAGAGTCGAAAATAGAATTAGTTACACAAAACCTACTGAAATGAAAATAACGCAAAACGCATCCCTTCTTGCTTATAATACTTTTGGCATCGACGCAAAAGCCGACTATCTAATTGAATACAATTCAATTTCTGATTTGCAAGAGGTGCTAAAACTGGACATTGTGACATCAAACCGCATATTACATGTTGGCAGTGGCAGCAATTTGCTTTTTTTGCAGGATTTTAAAGGCGTAATACTTCATTCGGGCATTAAATCAATACAAAAAGTAAAAGAAAACGACAACACTAGCTGTTTTGAAGTTGGGTCGGGAGTAGTTTGGGACGATTTTGTCGCGTACTGCGTCGACAACGGACTGGGTGGGGTAGAGAACCTTTCGCTCATTCCGGGCGAAACAGGAGCCTCTGCTGTACAAAATATAGGCGCTTATGGCGTGGAAGTGCAGGATGCGATTATTGAAGTGAAAACTGTAGAGATAGAAACCGGAGCTATAAAAACGTTTTCGAACGAAGAATGCAACTATGGCTACCGCGAAAGTATTTTCAAAAAAGAATTAAAAGGGAAATACATTGTTAGCTTCGTAGTGTTTAGATTGCAGAAAAAAACAGATTTCCAATTAAGCTATCAGCACTTAGAAGAGGAGGTGCTTAAACGTGGCGAAGTAAACCTCTCAACAATCCGGAAAACAATTATTGAAGTACGCGAAAGCAAGTTACCAGACCCTCAAATATTAGGAAATGCCGGCAGTTTTTTTATGAATCCGGTGATTGCAAAAGCAGACTTCCTTGCTCTACAAAACAAATACCCTCAAATGCCCCATTATTATGTTTCTCCAACCGAAGAGAAAGTTCCGGCAGGTTGGCTAATTGATCAGTGCGGGTGGAAAGGAAAACAAATTGGGAATGCAGCTGTTCACGACAAACAAGCCTTAGTAATAGTCAATAAAGGTGGGGCTACCGGAGCAGAGATTGTGCATTTGGCAGAACAAATTCAGGCATCGGTCAAAGAAAAATTTGAAATTGAGTTACAGCCAGAAGTAAACTACATATAAAAGAAGAGGATGTAACTTAAGTGTTTTTTTTGAACGCAAATAGCACAAATTTCCGCAAAAGTCATTTTTACAAACTCAGCTATATCAACTATTTATAATTCGTGTTGATTTGCGGTTACTTGCGTAATTTGTGTTCTTCTACCACTTGTATTACACATTTGACGTTACGAACCTTTCGGCCTCATCCAGCACATCCAACTTGCCAACATCCAACATGCTGTAGTTGTCAGGCACAAAGCCACTGATAGTTTGAGTTGAAGCATTCGACAAGTAAAAGTCCATAATTGGAAATTTTGGTTCAAGCGTTTCCATCAATTTAAGTACAGCCGGCGAAAGAACCTGAATACCCGAAAAAGCCAACTTTTGAAAAAATTTCTCATGCTTTAAGTTGGCCGGTTTTGTTTCCCCTGTTTTTTCGTTTATCCAACCATTTAGTCGAAGATTATCGTCAAAAAGCAAGTAGCGGAAAGTATCTCGTTTACTTACAACTAACGTAGCCAATGCATTTGTCCTTAAATGCTGATGGTACAATGCATGTAAATCAACATTGGAAAGTATATCTACATTATGCACCAAAAACGGCTTACCATCATCAAAGAACCAGGCAGCTTTGCGTATTCCGCCACCGGTATCCAACAACAAATCACGCTCATCAGACACTTCAATGCGAATTCCGAAATTATCATTGGCTTTTAGAAAATCAATAATCAGGTCCGGAAAATGATGCACGTTGACGATGATTTCATCGAATCCGGCAGATTTCAACTTCAATATCACATGCTCTAACAGCGGTTTACCTGCAATCGGAACGAGAGCTTTAGGTAAAGTATCGGTAAGTGGCTTTAATCGTGTGCCGAGCCCTGCGGCGAATATCATTGCTTTCATCAAAATGTAGATATTACTCACTTCGTTCGTGATAGTAGCTTTGCTGATATGACTTCGTTGATATTACTCACTTCGTTCGTATACAGTAGCTTTGCAGAGATAAACTAAGCGATATTATTTTTATGCTTCTTTTAATCCAGACTTCTGATTCATCAAAAGAGTCTGAGTTTTAATAAAATTATTAAGTTTGTAACCTAATACATTATGTTCTGTATATAGTAAGTTATAATCTTCCTCTGGAATCAACCCTCTTCTTTTTGCTTTATCCAACCATGTTTTACTTTCATATAACGAACCTCGTGCTATGTAATAAAAACTGCGTGAATCTCTGTATGAATTCCGTCCAAAACCCTCGCTGATATTTGCACTGACTGAATCTGCAGCGCGTACCCATTGTTTACCAAGAGTATCTTTTGCAAAATACTCCCATTTAATTACAAAATTCCATACTTTGTCAGACAAATTCATCGACAAATTGTATATTTCCAAGTCCTCAAGTTTCATAAAACAAAAGTTGATTGAAATAATTAATTGAAATAATATCACGAAACGACGTAAGTAATATCAACAAAGTCATATCAGCAAAGCTACTATCACGAACGAAGTGAGTAATATCAACAAAGTTCGTATCAACGGCCATCGGAAGCAAACCCCTGCTCTATATTCTGTTCCCTGTGTACCAGCTGTACTTCCACGCCGTATTTTTCACTGATATGTTCTGCTACTTTCTGTGCCGAATAAACCGAGCGATGACGACCTCCGGTGCAACCAAAACTAATCATCAAATTGGTAAAGCCACGATCCTTATAACGTTTCACCGAAGCATCCACTAGAGCATAAGCATGGTCAAGGAAAGTAAGAATCTCACCATCATTTTCCAAAAACACTTTTACCGATTCATCCAGCCCCGTGAGACTTTGGTAGCGTTCGTATTTGCCGGGATTATTTACCGCACGACAGTCGAACACAAAGCCACCGCCATTGCCTGAATTATCTTGTGGAATACCTTTTTTGTAGGAGAAACTGTACACTTTTACCACCAATGGTTTGCGCACTTCTACTTCGCGGAATTGCTCCAAATCGGTCATTTGGCGCAATACATCCTGCAAATACGGATAATCCGAGTCATCCGTTTTCAGCAAGCCCCGCAAATTTTCGATAGCATAAGGAATGCTTTGCAGAAAATGTGGTTTTTTCTCAAAATACCCACGGAAACCATACGCACCAAGCACTTGCAGCGTTCTGAACAGTACAAAATGAGTCAGTTGTTTCCGAAAATCATGCTCATCCACCGGTATAAACTCCTTCAAAGCATCCAGATAGACTTCGAGCAATTCCTCACGCAACTCATCGTTATATTGCGCTTTGGCCTGCCACAAAAAAGAAGCCACATCGTATTGCAAAGGCCCTTTGCGCCCACCCTGAAAATCGATAAAGTAAGGTTCGTCATTCTTTACCATCACGTTCCGACTCTGAAAATCGCGGTACATAAACGTATCGGTACTGGAGCGTAAAAGCACAGCAGATAAGCGGGCAAAATCATCCTCAAGCAAGTTTTCCTGAAACTCCAATCCGGTAGATTTAAGGAAACAATATTTGAAATAATTCAGATCCCACAAAATAGAACGCTCATTAAACTCAGGCTGAGGATAGCACACCGAAAAATCAAAACCCTTAGCTCCCAGCACCTGAACGGCCGGAAGTTTACGCATGGTTTTGCGGAGCATTTCCTTTTCGGCCTCAGCAAAAACGCCTGTTTTGCGCCCTCCGGCAATATAGTCAAACAACAAAGTATCGCCTAAATCATTCTGAAGATAGAATTTACTGTCGGCCGACTGCGCCAATACCTGCGGTACCGCCAGACCCTGCTGTGCAAAATGGTTAGCCATGGCAATAAAAGCCTTATTTTCTTCAATGGAAGTACCTTCAACACCTATAAGCGTTGTGGTTTCGCCAACTATTCTGAAGTACTTTCGGTTGGAGCCTGAAGCTGAAAGTTCGGTTACCGACTGAGGTTGTTCTTGAGTATATTCGTGGAAAAGAGATTCTAATTGAGCCATCGAGCTGTTATAAATGAGTTTATAATTGCAAAGATACAAACAACATTTTAAAGGTCTACGTACTCATGGAAAATATTGCTTAACTTTTGAATGCAAATTCCCAGTACCAACGCACTTTTGCAAACCATGCCTTTACAGCTCCGACTAAAAGTTTAACTTATAAGAATACAGCATAGCATTAGTCTAGGTCACATCCCTAAACTCCCCCTCCCAGTCGTTAATAATGGGTTTTAGGATTTGTGAATCAGGAAACTCATAAACAATTATGAATTATACAGTATGAATTCTGCATTAGTTTTTGTACTTTTGCAACAATTTTGTATATAAAAAAGATTATGAGCACAGAACTAAGTGAACAAGAACAATTCAGACGTCAGAGTCTGGTTGAATTACGCAATTTAGGCATTGACCCCTACCCTGCCGCCCTGTACCCAACCGATGCATTTTCCACCGATATAAAAGCTGATTTTAAAGACGAAGAAAGCGGTAAAACCGTTTGCGTGGCCGGACGTATTATGAGCCGCCGCATTATGGGTAAAGCTGCATTCGTAGAATTGCAGGATTCTAAAGGACGTATTCAGGTATATGTGAGTCGCGACGACATCAACTCCGAAGCACAACCTGAAATGTACAACACCGTATTCAAAAAACTATTGGATATTGGCGATTTTATTGGCATCAAAGGATATGTATTCCGTACCCAAACAGGCGAAATAAGTGTTCACACACAGGAACTAACCGTACTGAGCAAATCGCTCCGTCCGCTACCTATCGTAAAATACAAAGACGGCGTGGCTTTCGATGCTTTCGAAGATCCGGAACAACGCTACCGTCAACGCTACGTAGACCTTGTAGTAAACGAAGGCGTAAAAGATATTTTCCTCAAACGCACCAAAGTATATCAGTCGATGCGCGATTATTTCAACGCCGAAGGATATATCGAGGTTGAAACCCCAATTCTCCAATCAATTCCCGGCGGTGCTTCGGCTCGTCCGTTTATTACGCATCACAATGCGTTAGACATGCCGCTTTACTTGCGCGTGGCCGACGAATTATACCTCAAAAGACTTATTGTAGGCGGGTTTGAAGGTGTGTATGAGTTCTCCAAAAACTTCCGCAACGAAGGTATGGATCGCACACACAATCCTGAATTTACCGCCATGGAAATATATGTAGCCTACAAAGACTACAACTGGATGATGACTTTCACCGAAAATATGATTGAAAAAATCAGTATGGACGTGAATGGTACCAACGAAATTAAAGTGGGCGACAATGTTATCAGCTTCCAAACACCGTTCAAACGTATCAGCATGATCGATTCTATCAAAGAATTTACCGGCATCGATATCAACGGTATGGACGAAACTCAACTGCGTGAAGTGTGTAAAACATTGCACATTGAGGCCGACGAGACCATGGGTAAAGGTAAAATGATTGACGAAATTTTCGGCGAGAAATGCGAAGGAAACTATATTCAACCTACATTTATCACCGACTATCCGCGCGAAATGTCGCCACTTTGCAAGCGTCATCGCGATAATCCTGAACTGACTGAACGTTTTGAATTAATGGTAAACGGTAAAGAATTGGCCAATGCTTATTCTGAACTAAACGACCCTATCGACCAACTTGGCCGCTTTCAGGAGCAACTAAAACTCAGCGAAAAAGGCGATGACGAAGCTATGTTTATTGATATGGACTTTGTACGCTCATTGGAATATGGTATGCCTCCAACCTCCGGGATGGGAATTGGTATGGACCGCCTTGTAATGTTGATGACTGGTCAGGTTGCCATCCAGGAAGTACTTTTCTTCCCACAAATGAAAGCCGAAAAAGTGGCTAAAAAAGATGGCCCTGAAAAATTTGTTGCACTGGGAATACCCGAAGAATGGGTAGCGGTGGTTCAAAAAGCCGGCATTGTGATGGTAGCCGACCTAAAAGGGTTGAATCCAAACAAATTCCACCAGGATATTTGCGGATTGAACAAGAAAAACAAGTTGGAGCTGACCAATCCGTCGAAGGAGGAAGTGGCTGCATGGATTGCAAAAGCATAGAAAACAACCCCTAACCCCTAAAGGGGAATTATGCAAGTACGTCCTTGAAATTCAATATTATTACACATATAGGTTTATTCCCCTTTAGGGGTTAGGGGTAATTATTAATTTACAAAACAATAGTAACTTACTTCCCCCTTTAGGGGCTAGGGGTTAGTATTAATTCACAAGACAAAAGTAATTTAGTCCTCCGTCAGCTGACGGACTAGGGGATATATTTATGATAAACGAAAAAAGTAAAATTGCTGTATTAGGCGGTGGAAGTTGGGCAACAGCAATTGCGAAAATTGTATTAGCCAACAACGAAAGCATCAGTTGGTATATGCGCCGTCAGGAGCAAATTGATGAATTTATACGCCTGAGTAAAAACCCATCATATTTAACTGGTGTAAAATTTGATACCGACCGCATTCATTTTACAAGCGATATCAACAAACTGGTTCGCAATTCTGATATTCTGATTTTTGCAACACCATCACCCTTTCTGAAACAGCATTTGAAAAGGCTGAAACGCAAACTTGATAACAAAATGATTGTGTCGGCAATTAAAGGTATTGTGCCGGATGAGAACATGATTGTGTCGGATTATTTCGAGCAGGTTTACAATGTTCCCAAAGATAATATTGCGGTTTTGGCCGGCCCATGTCATGCTGAGGAGGTAGCGTTGGAGCGTCTTTCTTACCTCACCATAGCCTGTAGCTCCCGTGACAGAGCGCGTTTACTGTCACAACGTTTCAACACTAACTTTATTCGTACTTCTACCAGCGACGACGTGATGGGCATAGAATATTCATCCGTAATGAAGAATATTTATTCTATCGCAGCAGGTATTTGCCACGGATTGAAATACGGCGACAACTTTCAGGCGGTACTAATATCGAATGCCATTCAGGAAATAAACCGTTTCTGCAACGCCACCAATCCAATGCATCGCGATATCAACGAATCAGCCTATTTGGGCGATTTATTGGTAACAGCCTATTCAAAATTTAGTCGCAACCGCTTGTTTGGGACTATGATTGGCAAAGGATATTCGGTAAAAACAGCTCAAATAGAGATGGAAATGATTGCCGAGGGATATTATGCAACAAAAACAATACACGAACTAAACGAAAAGTACCGGGTAAATATGCCCATTGTAGATTCTGTTTATCAGATACTCTACAACCGCTGCTCGCCCACCATGGAAATCAGGAAACTATCGGAAAAACTTAAATAGTGGAGAATTTAATTGACAGTTGACAGTTGATAATTGATAATTGACAGTTATATTTGGAATCTCTGAAACAATAATATCACGAACGAAGTGAGTAACTATCTATAAATATCGTGAGCGAAGCGAACAAATAACAGCGAAGCATAATATCGTGAGCGAAGCGAACAAATAACAGCGAAGCATAATATCGTGAGCGAAGCGAACAAATAACAACGAAGTAAGAACATCAAACTATTATAATAATGCAAAACATTAAATTATCTATCGACAAAGCGTTTGGATTTATTTCCGAACAAAGTGTAGCCGGATACAAGGCTGAAGTTGCTGCTGCTAGCGCGGCATTGCACAATGGAACTTGTAAAGGAAGCGATTTCTTAGGTTGGTTGAATTTACCAACTTCTATCGACGAGGCTCAATTTACCGACCTTGAAGCTACTGCAAAAGTTCTTCGCGATAACTGCGAAGTAGTGGTTGTTATTGGTATCGGCGGAAGCTATCTGGGTGCAAAAGCAGTTATCGATGCACTTTCAAACAGCTTCGACTGGTTACTGACCGAACGTAAATCGCCAATAGTAGTTTATGCCGGACAAAACATTGGCGAAGACTACTTGTACGAATTGCAAGAGCTATTGAAAACAAAGAAATTCGGTATCATTTCTATTTCAAAATCAGGAACTACTACCGAACCAGCTTTGGCTTTCCGTTTACTTAAAACACAATTGGAAGAGCAACAAGGCAAAGAATCGGCAAAACAACTGATTGTTGCTATTACCGACAAATCACGTGGTGCATTGCGCACAGCTGCTACTCAGGAAGGTTACAAAACATTTGTAATTGAAGATAGCATTGGCGGTCGTTTTTCTGTGCTTACTCCGGTTGGATTATTGCCAATTGCCGTTGCTGGATTTGATATTCGTCAGTTAGTTGCTGGTGCTGCCACTATGGAAGCTGCTACAGGTCTGGATATTCCTTTCGAAGAAAACCTATCGGCTCAATACGCTGCTGTTCGTAACGAATTGTACCGAAACGGTAAAAAAACTGAGATCCTAGTTAACTTCCACCCTAAATTGCACTTTGTGGGCGAATGGTGGAAACAACTTTACGGCGAAAGCGAAGGCAAAGACAACAAAGGCATTTTCCCTGCTGCTGTTGACTTCACTACCGACTTGCACTCTATGGGTCAATGGATTCAGGAAGGTGAACGTACCATTTTCGAAACTGTTATTTCTATTCAGGAAAGCAACTATACCAAAATTTTCCCAACTTCGGAAGAAAACCTCGATGGCTTGAACTTCCTTGCCGGAAAACGTGTAGACGAAGTAAACAAAATGGCTGAACTTGGTACCATGATTGCTCACATCGATGGTGGAGTGCCAAACCTAAAAGTTGAGCTACCTAAGTTGAACGAATATTATTTGGGTCAATTGCTTTATTTCTTCGAAAAAGCTTGTGGTATCAGCGGTTATTTGTTGGGCGTAAATGCATTCGACCAACCCGGTGTAGAAGCATACAAGAAAAACATGTTTGCTTTACTTGAAAAACCGGGTTTCGAAGCTGAAACAAAAGCTATCAAAGCAAGAATTTAATAGTGAATAGTTGACAGTTTATAGTTGACAACAATTCATAAAACAAGAAAGCCATTCCGGATCCGGAATGGCTTTTCTGTTTATCATAAAACGAGTTCTTCAAATAGTTTATCAACGGTTGCATCCAGATTTTCGGAATAACCGGGATGCGGTCGGGAAGTTTGAATACAGGAACTACGCACAGCCGTAAGCCAACGAAAACGCTCCGGAATATCAAACTGTGCAATTTTACCCGCAGCTTTATCACCACTACAAATGCGCTCAAACGAGACCAATGTTTCGCGCAGCAAATCCACATCAAGCTCGGTAGAGAAAACACCCAGCCTGTCTTCATTCAGCATATATTTCATGCGGATATATTTTGCCCGTTTAGAAAACAGAATAATACCAACATTAATAAATTCTTCGCGCTCAACCCTTGGTAAAACACGAATAACGGCGTATTCAAATAAGTGCTTTCCTTGCATTGATGGCTTCTTTTAAAAAGTTTTCGGAATGTTTTAATCTACTCGTTAGGAAGTTATAATATACTTCACGTACAGAGTCAGCAGTTTCATCGGCTTCAAGTCCGGCAGCCCATTCATCGGGAATCAGGGTTACAAGTTCACGAATAACATCATTGGTAAGAATCAGCTTGCATTCAGCATCAACTGCTTCCAGTTGATCCGCAAAAGACAGTAAAACGTGATCTTTAATCAGTGTAAATGGTGTCAGAGCTTGCTTCTCATGGTTTGTCCACGAATGATGAAAATACAAAGTAGCACCGTGATCAATCAACCACAAATCTTTGTGCCACATAAGCATATTGGTATTGCGAACGGTACGATCCACATTGGTTAGAAAAGCATCCATCCACACTATCAACGAAGCTGTCCGTCCATCTACTTTGGTAGTAACCGGATCGTAAGTAAGTGCGCCCGACAGAAAATGCAAGCCCAGATTCAGCCCACGACTACCTTGCAGCAAATCCTGAATTTCCTCATCACCTTCGGTTTGTCCAAAAGCCTCGTCGAGTTGCACAAAAACCAACTCTGGAATGCGTAGTTTCAATAATTTGGCAACTACGCCACCTATCAGTTCTGAAATAAGCGCCTTTGCTCCATGCCCGGCACCACGAAACTTTACAACATATTTAAAGCCGTCATCAGCTTCAGCCAATGCCGGTAACGAACCTCCTTCACGCAAAGGAGTGATATAGCGGGTTACATTTACGGTACGTAGGGTCATGATTATTTATTTTAAAACAGAATGTATTTGGGTCGTCAATATTTAAAATAGGTATTTCACATTAATTCTCGACCTATAAAATTTATTGTATCCCAATTAGAGTTTTGAGTTAGTATTGATGGTAATTGATTTTCATCAGCTCCAACAGAACTAATGTATCTTAGAAATCCAATTTCATCAATATAAAACATTGTGTATCTTAATCTTCTAATTTTAGTTTCCAAACCCAACTTTCTTTTTACATCAACCCAGCTTTTCATATTTGACCAGTTGTCACAATCTCCAAAAATATTTGGACTTTGGATATTAGTCATGCCAAAATAATCAATTTGTGTATAACATTCTTTATTTGTTTTGTAGGTTCTGATGTAATCAGCTGTTTCATTATTCTTCAAACAGTATGATGAGAGTTTGACTATGGAGCAAAGTCTTGAATTTTTGACTACAAATATTTTTGTATCAAAGCATTCTGCGCCATCTGCAAACATTGCTGTTTTAGATGATTTGAAGATTAATATAAGCCCTTCAACTCCGTTGTGGTACTTTATTTTACCCCCATTGTAAATTTCACCAAGATCATATTTTGGTAATATAAATGAGTGATCATAGTAATCACCATAAAGAGCTTTGTCCTTTTGAAATTCATATCTTGAAAAGCACTCTTTCTGAAAAAAGTAATTATATGCCTCACCTTTAAGTATCTTTAGTTTTGTTTTCTTTAGAAAACTCATATCGAATGAGTCGCATTTAATTTCATGGAATAATGAAACAATTGATTTTGATATAGTGTCCTGTGATAAATAATTTCTGTATTCTAATGAAATGTCATCACGTACTAATTCTTTTTTTGTACAACTAGAACAAAAAAGAATGACTGTTGATAAAATCAATATTCGCATCTTCACAATTAGTTTAGTTATCTTTTAAACAACACCCTAAACGCCTCTTCCACTTTTTTTACCTGTATCAGTTCGATATTGAGTTTACTTAGATTAAGGCTTTTGAGATTATATTCCGGCATAATCATTTTTTTGAAGCCTAGCTTTTCAGCTTCGAGTATGCGTTGTTCAATGCGGTTTATGGGGCGGATTTCGCCTGACAGTCCCACTTCACCGGCAACGCACACGTGCTTTTCTATAGCAATGTCCACGTTGGACGACAGAATAGCTGAGATTACAGCCAAATCAATTGCCGGATCATTTACTTTTATACCACCAGCAATATTGAGGAAAACATCTTTTTGAGCAATTTTAAATCCGGCACGTTTCTCAAGTACAGCCAACAACATATTCAATCGGCGCAAGTCAAAACCGGTACTGGAACGCTGTGGCGTGCCATAAGCCGCCGAACTTACCAAAGCCTGCACTTCTATCAGAAACGGACGCACACCTTCAATAGCCGAAGCAATGGCAACACCGCTCAGTCCTTCGTGATTTTGCGAAAGCAACAATTCTGATGGATTGCTCACTTCGCGCAAACCGTTTTGTTGCATTTCAAAAATACCCAGCTCAGAAGTACTTCCAAAGCGATTTTTTATAGAGCGAAGAATCCGGTACATATAGTGCTGATCTCCTTCAAACTGTAGAACGGTATCAACAATATGTTCCAACACTTTGGGACCTGCAATGCTGCCTTCTTTATTGATATGGCCAATAAGCAACACCGGAGTAGAAGTGGTTTTACAGAATTTGAGCAAATGAGCAGCGCATTCGCGCACCTGCGATACCGAACCCGGTGACGATTCAATCATTTCGGTAGAAACCGTTTGAATGGAGTCAACAATCACCACATCTGGCTGTACATTTTGAATATGAACGAAAATTTGTTCTAACGAAGTTTCGCTAACAATGTAGCAATCCGGATTTTCGAATTTAAGTCGTTCGGCACGTAGTTTCAGCTGCTTCACGCTTTCTTCGCCCGAAATATAAAGAGTGCGTTTTCCTTTCAGATTCAGCACAACTTGTAATACCAGAGTTGATTTTCCTATACCGGGTTCACCACCAATCAGCACCAACGAACCAGGAACAAGTCCGCCACCTAACACACGGTTAAGCTCATTGCAAGAAGTATCGATACGACTTTCTTCCGATGTTTCCACATCGGTAAGCCTAACCGGTTTTTGTTTCGTAATTTCGAGTCCGCCCAAGCTGATTTTAGGCGAGTTGTCTTTGCTTACAATTTCCTCGACATATGAATTCCATTCCCCACACGACGGGCACTTTCCTATCCATTTTGGTGAATCGGCACCACAATTCTGACAAACGTATACTGATTTGGTTTTGGCCATGAAAGTTTAATTAAGAGATTTATGCAAAAGTATGGAAAATATACTAATTGAATGTGCTAATGTGCCAACAATCAAATATGCAAATTGAAATGATCAATCAAAACAGTTTGCAACCAATTGAAACTAGCATATTCTCATATTAGAATTTTAGCTCATTAAATTTCCTTCTTCCGCCAATTGCCTTTCCAAAGATAAAGATAACCGAGCGTTCCGATAACTGTCCAGTAAACAAATTCCGACAGCCAAACTACGGCCACCGAACTTGGGTGAATAATAGCTGTATAGTAGACGTAACTTATGTAACAGAACAAGGTAAAAAATTCAATACCAAAAGCCGTACGTGTATTGCCAGTTCCGGAGACACCATTGAAAACAATGAAGCTCATGGCAAAAAGTAGGTTGGCAAGTGACACAATTCGCATAACCGGCACAGAAGCTTTTATAAGCCCCTCATTGTCGGTATAAATGTGGGCAAAAAGTTCAGGAAAAGAAACCGTAAGTATGACTAATGGCAAAGCTATCAGTACGGAAATACGAGCCACCCGATTAATAAAAGGCAGAACTTCCTCCTTACGTCCTGCACCAATCAGGTTACTGACCAAGGTATTTACCGTAGTTGCCAACGCAGACGCCGGAATCATCAATAATATATACAAGCTCCGCCCAATATTTGAAACAGCCAGCGGCCGTTCACCCATGTGTTCGATAAAAATAAAAAACACGAACCAGGTAGAAATGGAAATAAAGTATTGGAACATAATAAAAATAGATAATTCCAAAATTTGCAATACTATTTTCAGTTCCACTTTTCGGAACTGGAACAAGCCATAAAGTTTCATTTCAGCCTTCGAAAACGTATATAAAACCACATAAACTAGCGTTACAATCTCAGCAATAACGGAAGAAATACCGGCTCCTTCGATACCTAATTTCGGAAATCCAAAATGACCAAAAATAAGGATATAATCGAACAAGATATTAGTAATGGCCATTAAAACAGCCGAAGTAGTAAGGATACGCGTCTGAGTTATTCCCACGTAGAAACTTCTGAAAATGGCATTTACAAATGCAAAGAAATAGCCATAAATGCGCCAATCGAGATAGGCAATGGTGGCATCGTACACTTGTGGAGAGCTCACAGCATACTTCATAATCACAGGCACAGCTTTAAGTGACACCGCAAAAATAAGAATACTTAGCAGGAAATTAAAAATAAGCGCATTATTAAAGATCGGACCAATTTGTGAGAAATTCCCCTCACCATTTCGTCGCCCTATAAGAATTTGCGCACCTTGACTAAAACCGAAACCAACCATAAAAATGGCAAAGTAAAACACGCCACCTATAGCCGACGCACCTAACTCCACCTCACCCACTCTACCCAGAAAAGCGGTATTTGTGACATTAATCAGGTTCTGCGCAATTAAAGTGAGCAAAATTGGATAAGTGATATTGAAAATATTTTTATTGGAAGTCATTTACTATTTTTTACAATTAGGAATTCAACCATTGGCAATAACAACGTCGAATTAATTAAACAAGTTTACAAGAATTAGTTGTAAATTTGGGAGGCAAAGATAATTGAATCTATCGTTACTCTAATTTAAAACTTATGACAATATATTTGTTTTCTTAGAACTCCTGACAACAACCATCTGATTCAACCATTTTTTACACCTTAAATATCAAATTTCCCACTAAAAAGCTTCATATAATTGATTACTTTTGTGCTTCTTTTTTAAAAGCCTAGTCTAAATACTTCTCACTGTTCATTAAAAATGAACGAACCATTGCATTTTTGAGCATGGGGGAAGTCCTCATCTCCAGAACAAGATTTAATTGACTTATTACAGAAAATGGACTCTTCAGCAACGAAGATACTAAATATTTATTTGTTGAATACTTCAACATTCCAATTAACTACTGGACAAAAACAAAATTAACATAGAATGAAAAAATTAAACAGAGAAAATGTAAGTGCAAAACGCTATCCTGAGAGAATTATCCAGTTTGGTGAAGGTAACTTCCTACGTGCATTCGTAGACTGGATTGTGTACAACATGAATGAAAAAGCCGATTTCAACAGCAGCATCGTAGTTGTTCAACCAATCGAAAATGGTATGATTGATATGCTCAACGACCAAGATTGCCTGTACCACTTAAACCTACAAGGGCTTGACAAAGGCAACAAAGTAAACAGCCTTGAATTAATTGATGTTATTAGCCGCGGATTAAACCCCTATACTCAATTTGACGAGTATATCAAGTTAGCCGAAAACCCTGAAATACGCTTTGTGGTTTCTAATACTACAGAAGCCGGTATTGCTTTCGATCCAGCTTGTAAATTGGACGACGCTCCTGCAAAATCATACCCCGGAAAACTTACTCAACTACTTTATCACCGCTTCAAAACTTTCAACGGAGCAGCCGATAAAGGTTTGTTGATTTTCCCTTGCGAACTTATTTTCCACAACGGAACTGAACTTAAAAAATGTATTGAGCAATATATCGAACTTTGGGAGCTTGGCGCAGAATTCAAAAACTGGTTCGAAACTGCTTGTGGCGTTTACTGTACATTGGTTGACCGTATCGTACCTGGCTACCCACGCGAAACTATTGGCGAAATTCTTGAAAAAATCCAACTTGAAGATAAATTGGTTGTACAAGCCGAAATTTTCCACTTATGGGTAATTGAAGCTCCTGAATGGGTTTCAAAAGAATTCCCAGCAGACAAAGCCGGTTTGAATGTACTGTTCGTACCTAGCGAAAAACCTTACCACGATCGTAAAGTAACTTTGCTAAACGGCCCTCACACAGTTTTGGCTCCGGTTGGTTACCTTTCTGGCTTGGATATTGTTCGCGAAATGATTGAAGACGATGTAATCGGTGCATTTGTGCGCAAAGTAATGTTCGAAGAAT
>Ga0302213_1000494_pt1 | contig 21925 bp, 16 predicted proteins | sample II_Fen_N1_2_FD_194583 | JGI IMG/M metagenome (GOLD analysis project Ga0302213, IMG submission 194583) | Peat permafrost microbial communities from Stordalen Mire near Abisko, Sweden - II_Fen_N1_1 | ecosystem: Environmental > Terrestrial > Soil > Wetlands > Permafrost | place: Sweden: Abisko...
TTATTACTGCCGTCATCCTTTCCATTTTTCATGGTAGAATCACCAATTAAAAATACCACAGGACGACCTTTTTTGCGACTACTTCCCGGAGTTTTTCCCCGAAGTGATTTCGCTGGATCAGCACCCGATTTAATTCCCAACAAATCCTCACCAGTAATTTTTGAAGTTGGCTGTTGTACTGGTTTTTTTTCAACATTTTGCGCACTTGCTGATATTGCAATCGAAAGCAAGGCTACAGCAATAAAACTTAATTTACGTGTTTTCATTTGTCAATTACTTATTTTATTTTGATCGGACTAAAAATTTGTTGAGTCGCCGTCACTGAATATTAACACATATTTCTACTCTCGACATTTATATTTGTATACTTATACAGTGTACAAATTTCCGAATTAAAAATAACTTTACGAATAGAGAAATGTACTATTGCATTAAAAAAAATACATAGTTACATACCAAAAACCTTTTTGTGAACCAATTTGATTTTTTTGACGCACTATTTTCCATTTCAAGGTACATAACTCCATTTGTTCACGTCATTTTTTATTGTTTATTCGTACCGTTAATCAATATACAAATATCTGACTAAATTTTCACACAATGGTTTAGTCACACCATCATTCAATCATGAAAAATAATCACAAATTCAGACTCTCTGGGTTCGCCCTTGTTCTGCTTCTAAGCTTCAATCAACTATCGGCACAGCGCCCAATGGACAAGCTAGACAGAAGCGTTGTCGCTCAAAAAATCTCCAACGGGATTTACATTAACTGGCGCATTACTGCCAACGAATGGTATAATACCTACTACAAAGTGTATCGTGACGGCACTTTAATCAACACAACCACCACCTCAGGAGCTTCTAATTATTTAGATGCAGCGGGAACACTTACTTCCAAATACACCGTTTCCAGCGTAAAAAATGGAATTGAAGCGGCTCAATCAACTGCTGCAACAGTTAATACCAAAGGGTTTATCGAAATTCCAATGCGTGACATCAAATCATTGGGAAAAACCGGCTACTACCTCAATGATGCTACTGCAGCCGACTTAGATGGTGATGGTCAATACGAAATCATTATCAAACGTATGAACCACGACTGGTCGGTAGAAAACACCAAATACACATATTTCGAAGCCTATAAGCTCGACGGAACCTTTATGTGGGCCATCGATGTGGGTCCAAACATCACCATGGATGTAGAAATTAATATTGCAGCATTTGATTTCGATGGAGATGGTAAAGCTGAGGTTTTCATGCGATCTTCGGATGCTACTATTTTCGGATTAGACAAAAACAATCAAAATGGAACTTCGGTAGGTGATCGCGATGGCGATGGACTTACAAATTATCGTTATTCAATTGGCGGAGATGGTTTTATGAATGCTGGTCCTGAATACCTTTCATTAATAGACGGTGTAACTGGCAAAGAACTCGATTGGACAAATTTTATTGCTCGTGGAAACTCGAGCGACTGGGGCGATGGATATGGTCACCGTGCCAATAAATTTTTCTTTGGCGCACCTTATTTAGATGGAATGCACCCTAGCCTATTTATTGGACGTGGTATATATACTCAAACAAAAATGCGCACCTATGATGTTGTCAATAAGAAACTTGTACCACGTTGGTCGTGGGAAAGCTCAGGTGCTTGGGCAGCCTATGCTTATCAGGGAAACCACAACTATAGCATTGCAGACACAGATGGAGATGGAAAAGACGAAATTGTATGGGGATCAATGTGCGTAGACCATAACGGAACCGGGCTTTATTCTACAGGACTTGGTCATGGTGATGCCTTGCACGTAGGTGATTTTGATCCATATCGCAAGGGAATCGAAGTTTTTGCTGCTAACGAAGCAAATCCAGGCACAAACCTTAGAGATGGAAAAACAGGGCAGATTTTATATCGTCACGTAACACCAAGCGATTGCGGTCGTTGTTGCGTGGCAAATATATCCGATTCTTATAGAGGTGCTGAATGCTGGGGAGGAGGCGTTGGACTTTCTGCCACAGACAGAACAGATTTGTCAAATTTTGGATTATCAGAGAACTACGCAGTTTATTGGGATGGTGATTTATTGCAGGAATTATGTGATCATAACGGTTTTTCAACTGGCACAGGTGTAGGATACGGACAGATAACTAAATTCAACGGTTACGGAAATATATCCTCGTTGTTAATTGCTGATGCATATTCATGTAATTACACCAAAGGAACTCCTTGTTTACAAGCAGATTTAATTGGTGACTGGCGCGAAGAAGAAGTTTGGTGGAAAACCGACAGTTTGGCGTTGCGAATTTACACTTCACCAATACCGACTACCAATCGTATCTACTCATTAATGGCCGACCATCAATACCGTCAGGCTATTTGTTGGCAAATGTGTGGTTACAACCAACCACCTCATACCAGCTTTTATCTCGGAAGTGATTTTCCTACTCCTATTCCACCAAAATCAACAAACGGTAAATTAGTTGGGAAAGGGACAACTTCAAAATGGGATTTCAGTGCAACCAATTTCATGAGTGGTGACGATGCTGTAGGGTTAATTGCAGAAACAAGCACTCCAACGGCATATGTAAATGGGAAAAGTGTTTTGTTTGACACACATTCAACAAACATGAACGTTGACATTTATGAAATGTTAAGCCCAGATGTTATGACTGTTTCCGGCTCATCAAATTATAGTTTCAGCGGAGCTGGTTCGTTATTAGGAGCTATGCATTTTGATAAAATGGGCGATGGCTCAGTTACCTTAACCGGAACGCATACTTATTCGGGGACAACTGACATTTGGGAAGGCGATATGACAATGAATGGAAATTTAATAAATTCACCGGTAATTGTTCGTCGTCATGCTAATTTTGGAGGAAAAGTAACCCTTGGAAATAACCTGACAACAGAATACAATGCCGGAATTTACCCCGGAGGTATGGAGGTTGCAGACACTATGACCGTTAATGGGAATGTAAATTTAGTTGCCGGTGCCAAATTAATTTACGACTTATCCGACAATCCTAATGTGCAGACAACCACAGGTAAAGTTGGAGGTTCGACAGCTAAAAATGATTTCCTTTACATAAACGGGACATTACAAATTGGTTCAGGAGCAATTATATTGATTAATGAAGTTGCTGATTCTATTTCAGTTGGTAAATACCTTCTTGGGAAAGTAAACACAATTTCAGGGACATTATCTACACTGAAAATTCAGGGAACAGGTGGTAAATCTGTTGAACTGACTTACGAGACAGCCACTAAAAATTTATATCTCGTAGTAAAAGGAACTCGTGCTGCGGGAAGTGTTACATGGACCGGGAAAACCGATGGTAACTGGAATATTGCCAAAACGGCCAATTGGAGCAACAATGGCTTTGCCGATATATTTGTAAGCAACGATAGCGTTTATTTTGACACCTCAGCTACTAATAAAACCATAATTATAGTGGATAATGTGGGTGCCTCCTACATGGAAGTTAACTCAGCACTTTCATATTCAATCAATGGTACAGGATCAATCATCGGTGGAATGCAATTATATAAAACCAACATTGGAGGACTAACAATTAACAACAGAAATAATTTCACAGGAAAAACAACTGTTGATGCAGGAACACTGACAATGAAATATGCACCATCAGCAACTAACAATGGTGGTATTGGTCCTAACATAACCAATCCGGCATATTTTGAAGTGAAAGACAGTGCCATTGTTCAAGTTACTACTGCTAACGAAATTACAAGTCGCGGAATGACTGTTTCCGGCACTGCAGGTGGATTGATTAATGTACCTGCTGCAATCTACTGGAACGGAACCATTACCGGCACTAAACTAACTAAACTAGGTACTGCTACATTGTATATTGGAGCTAACAATAGCACTTTAAACGAAACTGTTTTGAAAACCGGAACAATCCGATTAAATTCTGATGCATCGGTAGGTTATGGTGTTGGTAAAAAAATAACTCTTATGGGAGGTACGCTCGACACTGAAAATAGTATTGGAGCTTATCTCACCAGCAGCCACGCTATTGACGTACCCGCAGGCTGTACAGCTACAGTTGTTGCAGGTGCTCGCTGTGAATACAACGGAGCACTAACCGGTGATGGAACACTTACATGGAGTACTGATTATATTCGCGCCTATATTAATGGAAACTGGTCAGCTTTTGCAGGCACATTGAATTTAACTGCAAATTCAGCAAATTCGACCTACGAAAACCACTTTATCGTGAATAACAGCAATGGCTTCCCGAATGCAAGCGTAAACATTGGAACAAGTGTAATTATGTGTTACAAAAACGGTACTTCCGACAATGGAACAACTACTATAAAAATTGGATCACTTGGTGGAACTGGAACATTCTACAATGCCGGACTTGAAGTAGGTAATAATAACGTAAATTCAACTTTCTCAGGTATTATTTCAGGTTCAAGTACTGTAAAGAAAGTCGGAACCGGACTTTGTATTTTGAGCGGGGCAAACACTTACACCGGATCAACTACAGTAAGTTCAGGAACGCTGTCTGTTTCTGGGAGTATATCAGGTGGCACAGTTACTGTTTCAAACGGAGGAACATATAACCTCTTAGGAACTCAGGGTGGCGCACTAATCATTTCGTCAGGTGGTACAGCCACTTTAGCCGGAACAGTGAGTGGATTATTATCGAACACCGGAACACTTAAAGGAACGGGAACTATTACAGGCACAGCATCAATGGGAAGCAACTCGATTACAATTCCGGGAAATACTTCAATAGGCACGATAAGCTTTGGTGGAAACCTTACATTAAATGCTACTGGTTCATTAAATATGCAGGTTACTGGTGGAACAACCACTTGTGATAAACTAGCTGTTACCGGAACGCTGACTTGTGGTGGAACGCTCGACGTATCGCTGTTTTCAGGCACATTGGTAAGTGGAGCAGTTTATCAGCTATTTACTGCAGGAACAATTACAGGTACATTTGCAACAATTAATTTGCCGGTACTTGATGCAGGACTTCAATGGAACACATCTGAACTGTATACAACTGGAAAAATCGGTATAATTCCAAGTACAGGCATTGAATCGCTCACAATTCAAACCGGAGTTCTTCAAAACCCAACTAAAGGTATCTTTAAGATCAATATAAATAATGCTGTAATAGCTTCGGATGTGATAGTAACCGATTTGCAGGGAAAAACTGTTTATCAGGCTAAAACCAATGAAAACAACGAAAAATTCGAAGTTAATCTGACTGATCGTCCCGATGGAGTTTACCTTTTAAAAGTTATTTCAGGTAATGAAACATCAAACCCGATAAAACTAATGAAAGTGAGCAAGTAATTCAGCTTAAATTAAAGTGACAGAGGGTGTTTCAAATTAAATTTGAAACACCCTCTTTTATTATTCTTCTATGGATTTACCTTCAGGAATTTTGTACCAGCTGATTTTTCTCGATACAAACATGATGACTCCCAAAATTATAAATAAACCAACACTTCCAATAAGCAAGGCTATGTCTTCCAATTGCAAAACAACATATAAAAAGAGATAAAGGATAGCCAGAAAAGCTGTAAGCATTCCCGTTTGCATTTTATTTCTAAAAATACTATGCGCATAAATACCTATTAAGCAAATTGTCGATATACTAGCAATCAGGTATGCAGCTCCAAAATTGATTTGCTCCGAAATTGAAAGCAACAAACTATAAAACAAAATAAGTGCGATACCAACCAACAAGTACTGTATTGGGTGAATTTTCTTGCGGGTAAGCACTTCCACAAAAAAGAAAACAACGAAGGTCAATGCAATAAACATAAGTGCATATTTTGCCGAACGCATATTTTGCTGATACTGGTCAACGGTATCTACCAAATTCACACCAAAGGATGTATCATTAACCGACTGAACATCGCTATCCGTCCACGATTCGGGGATATTGCGGTTAAAGTGAAGTATGTTCCACTTCGCATTAAATCCGGCTTCATTGAGACTATATTCGGGCGTAAAGCTACCAATAAACCCTGGCGACTTCCATGCACCATGCATTTGCACATGAGTGGTTTTCCCAATGGGGATAAAATTAATATCACTGCTACCGTTCAACTTCAAGTTACAATTAAAAGCCAGAGCTTTTCCTTGCTGCAGTAAATCGGTGTTCTTAAGCGAAATCACCAAGCCTTGTCCAATCAGGTCCTTACCTCCACCCGCTTCGGCTGTAAAGTGAGTTGCATTGAGAATAAAATCAAGGTTATTGGTCATTCCCCGTAAATCTGAAACACCAATGCGGATAGTAGCTTCTTTCCATTGAACAATGGCGCCAACAGGCAGCAGTGAATCAATCTTTGCAAAATGTCCCGAAATTGCTAATTCACTTTTGTACAAAATTGATTTATAAATGCCATAATGCCTTTCTTCCGGTATCAATCTGGCATTGATAAGCAGCTGTTCAGGAACCAGATTAAAAGTATGATGCTCGGTAATCACATTTTTCTTTTCATCGGTTCTAACTATATTATAGGGAATTTCCAAAACAGGTCCATTAATCGTTTGTGCATTACTCCATTTTGCGTTAATTTTTTCAATTGTTTGCTTACTTCGTTCTTGCCGTTCCTGAATCAGGCTCTGAATCATTGCACCAGGAATGAGCATCAACAATGTCATAAAGCCAATAATCATAGCTTTTAATGTAATCGACTGGCTGAATTTTTCAACCTTTTCCATGTTTGTTTCCATAAAGTTAATTTGATTTTGATTTGTTTATTAATACATCAAAAGTACTTTGAATTTCAAAGTTAAGTTGCAAAAAAAATTATCTTATCAGATTTTCCAAAGCATTCAAATGCTCCTGAAAACTTTGACGTCCGAGTTCAGTAATCAAATACTTAGTATTAGGCTTTCGTCCTATAAATTGCTTGTTAGATTGAATATATTCCAGACCTTCCAAAGCCTTAATATGGCTGGCCAGATTGCCGTCGGTCAATTCCAACAGCTCTTTCATTGTGTTGAAATCAACAGAATCATTTACCATCAAAATCGACATAATTCCCAAACGGATTCGACTATCAAAGGCTTTATTCAGATTTGCGATTATATTTGCCATCAGATTACTTCAAATCATATTTTTTATACATAATCGAGCCATAAATGATATGGCACAAACCAAAACCAATGGTCCAAAAAATGATACCATGATAAAGAAACAAAGCAGCTCCAATTCCTAGAATTATTTCAGTTATTCCGAGATAATGAATTTCGTCAAGGGTATACTTTGACGCGTTAATTAATCCAAGTCCATAGAAAATAAGGGTTATAGCCGCAACAAGTTCAATTTGTCCGCGATAGATCATTATTATTGAAAGTATGCCTCCAGTCGCCAAAGGAATAGCAAGATTATAAGCTATTTTCAGAGTAACTGAATTTATAAGTTTAAGCTTACGCTTTTTAGCCTTACGAGCCGAAAACAAAATTCCAAAACCGATAGAAATCACTAATGTCAGAAAAGCATCAATCAATAGCATCGGCACAGCCACAGCTCTCGATTGTCCGAGTATATAGAAATAAGCAACCGAAGCTCCGGCAATAGCGGTAATACCTGCCATTACTCCCGACAAACCACTCAACGACAAAAACTTAGATGATTTTTCCATCATCTCACGTATAGCTTTTAAATCTTCTAATTGCTTTTCCATTTCACAAATAATTAATAAAAGTACTTTGAAATGCAAAGTTATTAGAGAAAATCAAACAAACAAACTTTTTTGAAAAATATTTCAAAAAAAAAGTGCAAACCGAACGAATCGATTAGCGCTTTGTATTGAAACATGTAATCCCAAGATTTATTTTACGTCTTTTTTCAATTCGTCAGGACTACTTTTAGTATACGTATTAAAAGGAGCAGCCGTTTTAGTAAACAAATCAGAAACCGTTTTTGAATCAACAGTGAAAGCCGGTTCAAATTTGTCGGACTTCATGTAGTTAATGATTGAGCGGAATAAACATTCAGCAACAGGGCGTTCTTCCAAATTAGTGGTCAAATCAATTGAAGTCATTATCAATTTACCTTTACCCACCTTGGCTTCGTAAAGCAAACCTAACTTACGATTTACAAACCATGTATCAATTGGCTGCACGATTGGTTGAAAACCTTTTGGAAAGTCGGTTAGCAACATAATTTGAGTGCGGTTGGCAAGTTCCCACCATTGCATATTGCCCCAATTTTCGGTTACAAAATCATTGAATACCGGATGTAAATTATCAATACGCAACCCAGTAGTATGTGGTGGACACATCTTAAACCACGAGGTATTCCAGAAAACCGGACTATAATGTTGCACAACATCCTTTCCATATTGTATTTTTTTATCAGCCAAATCTTCCTGAAACAACTCGAAGTTCTTGGCACGTGTAACACCGGTATATTTTTTTATTTCATCAAAATTTGGGAACGCACACCACTGACCGGTTTCGTGCGAAACATAGGGTTGCTTAATGGTATCAATTTTCGAACGGTAGTCGGACATGGTTTCAGGTTGGCTATTATTCCACGACAAACCACGCACACCCGCTTTTACATGATACTGACTCTTTGGTTGCCATGCCCATCCCTGACCAACGGAAGCGCCCGTATAAACACGGCGGGAATCGGTAGCTTTCCAGTAATCGACAAACTTACTAACCCATGGCACCCAAGCACCACGCGGTTCGTTGCCACTAGCCATAAAAGTAAACGAAGGATAGTTTCCATATTCGCGTGTCATACGTTTTGTTTCGTCCATCAAGTACTTGTCAATAGGCAAACTGCGACCCAATTGAGTACTGTGATTTGGCCAACTTGGACCTTCGGGCTGAAGGTAAAAACCAATTCGGTCGGCAGCTTTTGTAGTAATGGAAATTTACATTTATCAAACAAAGTCCCTGCTGTTGGACTTTCATCATATTTACATTTCATACAGAATCTTGAAAATGGTTTAACGTATTTGCAGATGGTTCTGTGAATACTCAACACATTCTATTACAAAAATAGAATTGATTAGCAATTAGAGATGAAAGGTAGGTGTTGAAGTGCTGCAATGCCTATTTTGTTTCTATAGGTATCTATAAAATATATTTTCTTCTTATAATGAAATCAATACTATATTTTGCACGTAATTGAATTATATTTATACATTCTTGCAAATCTATTTCTGTATATTTGCAGACTGAATAATCAAAATATTTAAACATGAAAACACGCTTATTGATTGCCGCCATTCTGCTTGGCAGTACGTTTGCTTCTGCTCAAAAACAGTTTTTTAAACCGGAAAAATTAGTTGAAACCGGAGTGTATTATTATCCCGAAGCATGGAATCCCGACCAATGGGACCGTGATTTCAAGAAAATGTCCGAAATGGGTTTTGAATTCACCCACATGGCCGAGTTTGCCTGGGCACAACTGGAGCCCAGCGAAGGTAATTACGACTTCAAGTGGATTGACAAAGCGGTGGAACTGGCTGGAAAATACAACCTGAAAGTGATTATGTGTACCCCAGTGGCTACTCCACCCGTTTGGCTCACCAAGAAATATCCTGAAGTATTAGTTGTATTGCCAAACGGTCAAACAGCCCAACACGGAACGCGCGAACATTTCTCGTGGTCGAGTCCAAAATATCAGGAACTTAGCAAAAAAATGGTGGAAGCTATGGCCAAACATTTTGCTAACAACAAAAATATCTGGGGCTGGCAAATTGACAACGAACCTTCGCATTACGGAACGCTGGATTACAATCCGGCAGCACAAGCCAGTTTCCGCGCGTGGCTGAAAAAGAAATACACAACCATCGAGGCGTTGAACAGCGCATGGGGAACAGCCTTTTGGTCGGGTGTTTATTCCGATTTTGAACAAATTGAACTGCCTAACGAAGGTCGTTTGATTTCAGGCATTGCAAGTCCGACTTCTTTATTGGACATGAAACGCTTTAATGCCGACGAATGTGCCATGTTTATTTCGTTGCAATGTAAGACATTGAAAGATAATGTGGCAAAATCGCAATTTGTAACCACTAACTTCATGCATGGACATACGGATGTTGACCCATGGAGAAGTACCGATTTGGATTTTATCAGCTACACCATGTATCCTGTAGCCGGCTATACCGATGGTGTGGGCGATCAGGGCTTCCGCTTGGGCGACCCATGGCGCATCTCTTTTGCCAACGATTTTTTCCGATCATTGAAAGGCGTAACAGGCGTTATGGAACTTCAACCCGGGCAAGTGAACTGGGGAAGTTATAACCCTCAACCCTACCCCGGAGCCGTGCGGATGTGGTTGTGGAATGCCTTTGCAGGTGGATTGGACTTTATTTGTTCGTATCGCTTCCGCCAACCAATTTATGGTGGTGAGCAATTCCACTACGGCATGTTGGGAACCGATGGTGTAACTCCACTGACTGGCGGACTGCAATACAGCCAGTTTATGAGCGAAATTCGCGAGTTGCGCAAACAATACGTTCCAAATACAACTATGCCAAAAGAATATGCAGCGCGCAAAGTGGCCATGGTGTATAACGTGGACAATGTGTGGGAAACAACCATTCAGCCACAAACGTACCAATGGAACGAACGCAATCACATTGAGAAATACTACAATTGTCTGAAATTACTGACAGCTCCGGTTGAAATTGTAAGTGAATCGAAAGATTTATCAGCTTATCCGTTTGTGGTGTTGGCAGCTTATCAAATGGCAGATAAAGCGTTGGTAGATAAATGGACTAAATATGCCGAAAACGGTGGGAACCTGATTATTTCGGTGCGCACCGGACTGAAAGACCGCAATGGGCATTTCCCTGAAGCTGCCTGGGCTAATTCTATCAGCAACCTGATTGGTGGAAAAATAGTTATGAACGATATGTTGAGCAAAACCAAAATGGCGAAAGTTAGCTTTGGGGGCAAAGAATATAGTTGGAACAATTGGGGCGATATGCTGGAACCGGCTGCCGGAAGTGAAGTTTGGGCAACATTTGCCGACCAGTTCTATGCCGGGAAAGCAACCGTTATCCACCGCAAACTGGGCAAAGGAACCGTTACTTATATCGGCACCGATACCGACGATGGCAATCTGGAAAAAGATGTATTGAAAAAAGTCTACGAAACTGCCGGTGTAAAAACTCAGGAACTTCCCGAAGGTGTAATGGTGAACTGGCGCGATGGTTTCTTCATTGCCAATAATTATTCATCATCGAATGTTACGCTTAATATTCCTCAAACTTCAAAAATCATTTTTGGAACAAAAGAAATGACACCTGCCGGAGTGTTGGTTTGGAAATAAGATTTTATGAGATTTACATAAGTGGGGGCATGATAAAATATCTTACTCCCACTTTTGTTGAATATTTTCTCCACTTATATTGCGAAAAAATCCTACTTAATCATAAAGTGAATTTCTATCTTTGTTAGATTTTTAATCGGTATCATAAATGACAAAAAGAATAATAGCTTATTACTGCACCTTGTTGCTGATTTTCCTGAGCGCAACTCTTTATGCATCCCAACCGCCAATTAAACAAATAACCCAGATTCCCTTTACCAACGTACATTTTTCCGATAATTTTTGGTTGCCACGCATGGAAATCAACCGCACGGTTTCCATTCCGTCAGCTTTCAGGCAATGCGAAATCAATGGACGCTTCGATAATTTTGCGTTAGCAGGCGGATTGATAAAAGGCGAGCACAAAGGCGATTTCCCGTTCGACGATACCGACCCTTATAAGATTATCGAAGGCGCTTCGTATTCATTGGCCGTGAAATACGATGCCAAACTGGATGCATATCTCGACAGCGTGATTACCCTCATTGCCGCAGCGCAGGAAAAAGACGGCTACCTCACAACCTGCGTTACAAACAATTGCACTCGCCTTTCGGGTTGGTGGGGACATTCGCATTGGGAAAAACTCAATAGTCACGAACTCTATAATTCAGGGCATTTATACGAAGCTGCCGTAGCCCATTTTCAGGCAACGGGCAAACGAACCTTATTGAATGTTGCATTGAAAAATGCCGATTTGGTATGCACCATTTTTGGTCCAAACGAAGGTCAGAAACACGTGCCTTCAGGTCATCCAATCGTGGAAATGGCATTGGTGAAACTGTATAAAATCACTCACAACAAAAAATACTTAGAAACCGCCCACTATTTTATCGACGAAGCCGGACGAGGAACCAACGGACACAAACTAAGTCCGTACAGTCAGGATCATAAACCTATTTTACAACAAGATGAGATTGTAGGTCATGCCGTGCGAGCCGGCTATTTGTTCTCGGGCGTTACCGATGTGGCTGCACTTCAACAAGACGAACAACTGTTTGCCGCTGTAAATCGCATCTGGGAAAATATGGCCGGCAAAAAATTGTACCTCACGGGTGGCATCGGGTCGCGCGCTCAGGGCGAAGGCTTTGGTCCCAACTACGAACTAAACAATTTCAACAATTATTGTGAAACATGCGCTTCCATTGCTAATGTGTATTGGAACGAACGCATGTTTCTGGCAACCGGCGATGCCAAATACATTGACGTGTTAGAGCGCGCTCTTTACAACGGCGTCATTTCGGGTGTTTCGCTCAGTGGCGATAAATTTTTCTACGACAACCCGCTGGCTTCAGATGGTGGAAATGCGCGTGCTCCCTGGTTTGGTTGCGCCTGTTGCCCCGGAAACATTACCCGCTTTATGGCTTCAGTTCCCGGCTATGTGTATGCGGTTGATAAAAATTTAGCTTATGTCAATCTGTATGTCGCTGGCAATAGCCATTTAAAACTGTCAAACAATGATGTTGAGTTGACTCAAAAAACAGACTATCCATGGAATGGAGATGTGGAAATCACCGTCAATCCTGCAAAACAAGGTGCGTTTACCTTAAACCTCCGCATTCCGGGTTGGGCCAGAAACAAACCCGTTCCAACAGATTTGTACGCCTATGCCGATGGACTTACTCCACAAGTAAAGATGTTGGTCAATGGCAAAGCCGTAACCACAATTTCGTCTTCCGGCTATTGCGTTATCAACCGCAACTGGAAATCGGGCGATAAAATCTTCCTCCATTTTGATATGCCCGTTCGGCGGGTTCAGGCAAATGCGCAGGTTCAATACGATAAAGGATTGCTGGCTATGGAACGCGGTCCAATTGTGTACGGCATCGAAGGTGTCGATCGGGAAAATCCTTTTGTTTTCAATATATCCATTCAAAAAAACACACCCATTCAATCGCATTTCGAAAAAGATTTGCTGAATGGCGTAGAAGTGTTGGACGGTAATTGCACAATCACCGAACGTGATTCGGCAAGCGGACAATTGAAACAAAGCCAATCGACATTCCGCGCCATCCCCTACTCTACCTGGAACAATCGCGGCAACAGCCAATGGGTGGTTTGGACGCCAGAAAGCACTACACAAGCCATCGTAAAACCACAACCTACCATTGCCTCACGAGCACAACAAATCGGAGGTTGGGGACTCAACGACCAGTTTGAACCAACATCGTCGGCCGACATCAACACGCCTTATCATTATTGGTGGCTCAAAGCCGGAACCGACGAAGAAGTGGCGTATGCATTCGACAAAGAAGAACAAGTTTCAAGCGTGGAAATTTACTGGTTAGCATTCGACCATTACGATGTATCATACAAAGCTCCCGCAAGCTGGAAGCTATTTTACAAATTAGGCGAAGTCTGGAAAGAAGTAGAAGCAACTTCGGACTACGGAACTGAGCTCGACAAATACAACAAACTAACATTTAAAACCATAAAAACAACCGGGTTGAAAATAGTAGCTTCATTGCAAAAAGACAAAGCAACTACAAAACCGACCGAAAGTGGACCACAACTGGTAGAAACCCGCGACAAGGCCTACTCCGGTGGCATTATTGAATGGAAAGTTAATCCGTAAAAATACATTAAACACAATATGAGAACTTACAAATCACTCCTTCTGCTCATTTTCATTCCGGCAATGACCGCCATGGGAAGCGGACAGCAAAAAGCAACCATTAAAAATGATTATCCGATACAACCGGTATCATTTAATTCGGTGAAAGTGACGGATACATTTTGGTATCCACGCATGAAACTCAATCAGGAAGTTACCATTCCCATTGCATTAGAACAATGTTACATAACCGGACGTGTGGATAATTTCAAAAAAGCCGCACATCTGATTCCTGGTTATTTCAACACTGAATTTCCTTTTGACGACACCGATATTTATAAAATTATCGAAGGCGCATCGTATTCCATTCAAATGAGTCCCAACAAAGAATTAGAGGCCAAAATGGATACCTTGATTTATTATATTGGCAAAGCGCAAGAACCGGATGGTTATTTATACACAGCCAGAACAGCTGCAGACCCAAAGAAAATGCATGCTTGGGTAGGCAAAAAACGGTGGGAAAAAGACCCTGATTTGAGCCATGAATTGTACGATTGCGGACATTTATACGAATCAGCCGTGGCGCATTATCTGGCTACAGGCAAAAGAACGTTGTTGGACATTGCCATCAAAAACGCCGATTTATTAGTGCGTGAGTTTGGTCCCGGTAAACTTGCATTCGAACCGGGCCATCAAATTGTGGAAATGGGATTGGCCAAAATGTATCGCATAACCGGAAAAAAAGAATACCTCGACCTGGCAAAATACTTCCTTGATTTAAGAGGTAAAAATCCTAATGGTCAGTATTCCCAAAACCATAAACCCGTTATCGACCAGGACGAAGCTGTCGGTCATGCCGTTCGGGCAGGTTATATGTATTCGGGCATGGCCGATGTGGCTGCACTTACTGGAAACGATGCTTATATTCACGCCATTGATAAAATATGGGAAAATGTGGTAGGCAAAAAACTCTATATCACAGGCGGAATCGGTGCAACTGGTCAAGGCGAAGCTTTCGGAGCAAATTATGAATTGCCCAATATGTCGGCTTATTGCGAAACCTGTGCTGCCATTGCCAACGTGTATTGGAACTATCGCCTCTTCTTGCTACATGGTGAATCAAAGTACTACGATGTGCTTGAACGTACGCTTTACAACGGTGTACTTTCCGGCGTTAGCCTCTCGGGCGACCACTTCTTCTATCCTAATCCATTGGAATCTGTTGGACAACATTCACGCAGTAAATGGTTTGGTTGTGCTTGCTGTCCAAGCAATATCTGTCGATTTATTCCGTCCGTTCCTGGCTATATTTATGCGCATAAGGATGACAAGATCTATGTGAATCTCTTTATGGAAAGCGAAACGAACATTCAGCTCAATAAGAATAAAATCGGTATCAAACAAAAAACCGGATATCCATGGAAAGGTAACGTGTCTATAGAGCTTAATCCAACGAAAAAACAACAATTCACGTTGCTGATACGTGTTCCGGGATGGGCTATCAACCGCCCAGTGCCGAGCGATTTATACGGATATGTTTCAAAGGGGAAACAATCGGTGACGCTAAAAATCAACGGAAAAGGAACCAATTTCAGCATCAATGCAAACGGTTATATTGAACTGACCGACAACTGGGCAAAAGGAACTAAAATTGTTGTTTCGTTCCCAATGGACGTAAAACGCTTATTTGCAAACGAAAATGTGAAGGATGACAAAGACAAAGTGTCATTGGAGCGTGGTCCGATTGTGTATTGCCTGGAATGGCCGGATAATCAAGACAAAGTTTTAAGCTCAGTTTTAAATGACAATGCAGCCATTACCAACACTTTCAAACCCTTGGAATTGAACGGAGTAATGACATTGGAAGCCAACGGTAAAAGTGCCGAACGCAACGAAAAAGGCGAAATTATTGAAAAAGAAAAAACACTTACCGCCATTCCTTACTACGCCTGGGCCAATCGTGGTGCAGGTGAAATGGCCGTGTGGATTCCCCGCACCGCAGCATCGGCTCGTCCGGCAACGCCTCCAACCATTAGCAGCAAAGCCAAAGTGACTTCTTCCATTACCAATAAAACGCTGAAATGTGTAAACGATGGTTATGAACCCGAAAATTCGAATGACGGCAAATGCCCGTTTTTCTCACTTTGGCCAAAGAATAATTCGCAGGAATGGATTGCGTACGAGTTCGACAAACCAGAAACAGTTTCATCGGCTAAGGTTTATTGGTACGATGATGGTCCCTGGGGAGGTTGCCGCATTCCTGCATCATGGAAAGTACAATACCTCGACGACAATGGAAACTGGCTCGACGTAAAACCAAAAGCAGAATACCAAACAACAAAAGATGCTTACAATAAAGTGGAATTTGAATCGGTAAGCACTAAAAGCGTGCGGTTACAATATCAACTCAGCGAGAAAAACTCTGTGGGAATATATGAGTTTGTAGTTTTTTAAAAGTTATAGAGGGCGTCCAAAAAGAAAAAAAGAACGCAATTACGCAAAAATCGCAAATCAACACAAAATATAAACTACTGATATAGTTAAACTTGCAAAAAAAAACATTTGTGGAAATTTGTGCTATTTGCGTAATTTGCGTTCAAAAAAACTCTTATTGAGCACCCCCTTTATCAGTTCTTTTGCAAATTAAACTTCACCAACCGCAATGGGTTACCGACTGCATTTTTTACTTTTAAAACACTGTAAATGCTTCCATTGTGAAACCTCAAAACAGAGGGATTAATTTTCAAATCATATTTATCGGCAACAAAGCTCGTGGTAGCTATTTTTGCACCGGTGCTATTGTAAGTATACACATCAAATTTATTAGAACCTTCCTCGCGAGTAAATCGGAAAAGCAGGATGTTGTTTTCGGAATCCACCATCATTTCGGAGAAATAGGGCAAGTTGGCAGGATAATTTACCGGGTCTCGGAATTTTTCCAATTGCTGTTTATATTGCGCCAAATAACTATCCCAATACTCTTTATCCTTAGTCATTTTAGCCACATCATCTTCTAGTTTCTTTAGGCTTTTGGCGGCATTTTGATAATACTCTTCCCTATCTTCACTGGTAATAACTTCCGGTTTTAAATCTGCTTTAAACTGTCGTAATTTCTTCCCTGAATTATCAAAAACAGCAATTTCGCCGGTAGAAGGATAAGCGGCAATCAGATTTCCGGCACTATTGGTTGCAAACCGTATCCTGAAATACGATGGGTGCGAAAATGGCAAACTACAACCTATCCAATTCCCAATGTGTTGCTCTTTCCCATCCTTATCTTTATAAAAATAGGGATTAATTTTAATCATTTTTTCGTCGGAACTGGCATAAAGTTCAAAGGTAGAACTGATAATTTTCTCTTTCCCATCAGCATAATTCAAGAGCGAAACAATTTGTTTTGATCCGTTCCCACAGGGTACATGGCCGATAATAGCTATTTTGCCACCTTTCATAGGCATTGTTCCGAGCGGCATATATTTTAGTTTAATGGTTTTCACCCAGTTGCCATTCAGGTCAAAAAAGTGCATGCGACCGTCAACGGCTGTGGTGTAAAGATATTTACCATCTAAGATTCCCTGCACAGAAGGCCTGTAAATAAAATCGGCAGGACTTTTACCACCTTTTTTGCCAAACTCCCTGACGAAATCACCATTCTTATCAAACTTAGAAATGGAGTGCCGGGAACCATGGCTCATAAATACCGAACCATCAGGTGCCACCACAATTTGCTTGTACGAGCCAAGAGGTTTCCCCCAAGCTGTTTGATCGAAATCGGAAAACTGTTTCTCCCAATCTACATTCTTTGCATAACTGGCATCTGCCACAAGTTTAATATCTCCACCTTTATAAATGGAGGCCAGTTGCTGAGCGCTCGTTGTTAATGAAACAAAAAGCATTAAAAGAAAAATAACTCGTTTCATAATATTTAGTATTAATTGGTTGTACATTCCAGCACTTTCCCATTCTCGTCTGTAACCGTAGTAACAATCATATTTTCCTGAAAGGCCGTGTTAGCATCAACTCCGTTACACATTTCGTACATTTGAATGCTTTCGGCACTTGGTTTAAAGTCCTCCTGTGGCTTATTGTATATTTTCCAACCAACGAATGCAGGAATAAGCACTGCAGCAACTTTCACCCAAAGTGGAATTCTCCGAACTTTCACCTTTTGATGAATCTGTTTCGCAGGAACTCGAAACTCGGGAATCCGTACCGGCGATTTAACCGTTTCGTTTATCAGTGTCTTAATTGAAAATACTGATTCCTTTTGCTCCTTGTATTTTTCGGCACAATAAGGACAAGCATTAATATGACTTTTATATTTCTCAATTTGATTGGAGGACAATTCACCATCAATCAATTGTTGAATTTGTTTATCGGTTAAGCATTTCATAATACTGGTTTTTAAGTAAGGGTTTAAGCTTTTCTAGGCTTCGGGAAAGGCTTTTGCCAATAGAACTAAATCGAACTCCGCTAGCCTCGGCAATTTCTTTGTATGAAAGACCTTCGGAATAAAGAATCACTATCATTCGTTCATTCACTTTCAATGCTAGCAATGCTTTTTGCATCATTCTTTGTTGCTCATCATTTTCAATTTTTAAATCTACCGAATCGGCAACACTGGATTCCAAATGACTAACATTTTCAATAGAATGCGTTTCCTTATTTCGACTGAGTACATTCAGACAAGCATTGGTAGCAACTTTGTAAAGCCATGTTTTTGGATACAGTACCACCACACCTGCCTCCATTTGCAAATACAGTTTAACGAAAACATCCTGCACAATATCATCCGTTTCGTGGCTGCCGAGTGTGAACTTCGATACCAAACGAAAAATCGTTTTGTAATGTTGCTGATATATGTCGTTGAACTGGTTCAATGAGTAGTGATTTTATTAATAGACACGCAAGGTAGAAATTTTGTGACAAAAAACTAACGTTTATTTTAATCATTGAGTATTTTTTGTAAAAAAAATGGCTGAATTTCTGTTACGAAATTCAGCCGTTTTTTTTCACTGCTAGTAAATTAAAATTCAATATCATACAAGTGCTTTCCGTCACGTTCGAACCATTCGAGGCTCATATCAGTCATTGGGTGACTACGCAAACGTTCCAGAATTTCGTGACTAATGGTAGCAGCATGACTTCCAACCATGCTCACACGATGCACTTGATCGACAGTTTTAAAGCTGGCGGCCAATACTTTTGTATTTAATTTGTATGTATTAATATTGTCCACAATATGCTTCACCACTTCAATTCCATGCGATGAGATATTGTCAAGGCGGTTTACATAAGGTGCAACCCAATCGGCACCCGAGCGGGCAGCAACCAACGCTTGTTGTTGGGTAAAAATAGCTGTAGCTGTTACATTTATTCCAGCATCTTTAATCATAGGCATAGCTCTAAAACCTTCTGCCGAAACCGGAATCTTTGCGAAATAATTATCTCCCAAACTGTACTTGGTTTTGTAAGTTTTGGCTTCGCGGAGCATATCCTCGGCTTTATTGCTAATCATTTGCACGTGCAACATTTTGTCACCAACAATTTCGATAATTTGTGGTAAAATCACCGATAGTGGTTTCTTTTCCAAACCAATAATGGTCGGATTGGTAGTAACTCCCGCAATCGGGAAATAATAGAAAAGCTCCTTGAGTTCTTCTATATTGGCTGTATCAGCTAAGTAAATCATAATAAGTACTTGTTTTGTTTATCAGGCACAAAGGTACAGCAATTGATTTAGAATAGTGTCATTTTCAGTAATGGATATTAAAAAAACCGACAAAAAGCCGAGAGAAACTTACATAAAATAAAAGGTAATTCTGAGAATGTATTTTACAACATCAGTAGTTCATATATATTGTATGTTCCTTATGGTTCGAAAACTCAATATCAAAGTGCAGCACAATGGAATGGCATAAGTAAAATTATTGAAGCTACTACTGCTGTTTCAAACCCTTCAGCCGTTAAGTTTAATGCGTATGTAGTAAACGGACAAGTACAGATTTCCAATGTGGAAATAGGAAAACCTATTGACGTGTACACGCTGGGAGTATCACTTATCTCACGCTCAATAGCTACCAACGAAACAATATCTACTAATTTACCTTCAAAAGGAATTTATATTGTTCGGGATGGAAATCAAAGTCTAAAAGTAATCAACAACTAGTTCGATTTTTCAAACGCTATAATTACCAAAAGGGTCATGCTATTTTACTTAGCATGGCTCTTTTTTCTTTCCAGCAACCCATTTTCTTTCTTCCACTCCTACTACAAACAAAAGAACTACTGCATATTAAAACTCAAATAAGACCGATACCAAACATTTGTTTTTTTATTCAATACACACACCATAACTTTTTGTATTTCTCATTGTTATAGAAATGGAAACATTACCTTTGTATCCAACTCAAGATTTATAAAATGAGAAAAACAGATATTACATTCAGAAAGCTATCAATTATTGTATTATTTTTTACCATAGCTTCTGAAATGTATTCGGAATCACCTTATCGTAAAAACATATACAATTCATTCATTAATCGTCAAATGTATAAATGGGAAGCAATTATTCGCACCATGGATGCCGTTCCCGAACCTACCACTTTAGAACAAAAATTAGAGCACATAGATTACTACTATGGATACAGTGCACATTTAATTGGAAAGAAGCAATACAATGAAGCAGAAAGCGAAATTAGCAGAGCCGAAATACTTGTAAATAATCTGATCCGAATTTCTCCAAAAAATGCAACTGTTTATGCCTATAAAGGTGCATTTATAGGTCTTAAAATAGGTAGCAACAAGCTTAAATCGATATATCTCAAATCGGAGAGCGCTGACTACATTAAAAAGGCACTTGAATTAGACTCACATAATGTGCAAGCCCTTATTGATAAAGGAAATATGTTATTCTATTCTCCATTTTTGCTAGGCGGAAATAAAAAAGAAGCGATAAATTATTATCTGACAGCAGCGTCATTGCTGGAAAAAAACAAAGACACCAACCAAAACTGGAAGTATTTAAACCTGCTTACTGTGACAGGCATTGCTTATGAAAAAGAAGATATGCTTAATGAAGCTAAACTTACCTACGAAAAACTACTTCGAAAAGAACCTAATTACAAATTGGTTAGAGATGATCTTTACCCAAAACTCCTCCAAAAACTAAAAATTTAAGATTTTTTTTCAACTTACGGCTAATAAATGTTATTTTATTGATCTTATTTATATCACACACGACATAAATAACTACATTTGTATCGCAAACGACATAAATGCACAAAGAATGTTGTTAGTAAATACTAAACTGACTTATCAGGTTACTACTCAGCATCCCTCTACTTTTTCAAATAATTTTACAAGTATTTGGAATATAAGAGAATGAGTTCTTTGCCACAGAGTGGCTAAATGTAAATAACCCCCAGTAAGCGAAGCGCAACTGGGGGATAATAGAAACAAAACTTGTCCGTCCACTGACGGATGATTGTACATTTGATTTTCAATTCGACTAGTCGAATTGAAAATCAAATAATTACAAAATTGAGGGGGTGCTGAGTAGTAACCTTATCAGCTAGTGCCAAACAACAATAAAAAGAAAGTATGAATACAAATGTTTATCAATTTACAGCCACTAACTTACAAGGAAAAGAAATAAATACAACCATTTATTCAGGGAAAGTAGTACTAGTAGTCAATACGGCCAGTAAATGTGGCCTGACGCCACAATACGAAGGATTAGAGAAGCTTTATAAAGAGTACAAAGACAAAGGATTAGTTATTCTTGGTTTTCCATGCAACCAGTTTGGCAATCAGGAACCGGGAAGCGAAAAAGAAATCTCTGAAGGCTGTCTAATCAATTATGGAGTATCGTTCCCAATGTTCGCTAAAATAGAGGTAAATGGTTCAAATGCACATCCAATTTATAAGTATTTGAAAAATGAATTATCAGGATTTCCCGGAAACAATATCAAATGGAACTTTACCAAGTTTATTATCGACAAAAAAGGAAATCCTATTAAACGATTTTCACCGCTAAC
>Ga0302213_1000498_pt1 | contig 21794 bp, 19 predicted proteins | sample II_Fen_N1_2_FD_194583 | JGI IMG/M metagenome (GOLD analysis project Ga0302213, IMG submission 194583) | Peat permafrost microbial communities from Stordalen Mire near Abisko, Sweden - II_Fen_N1_1 | ecosystem: Environmental > Terrestrial > Soil > Wetlands > Permafrost | place: Sweden: Abisko...
TGCCAGAAAAAAACGGGCGTTTTATGTGGTCAAATTATAGATTCCGCCCGAATTCTGCGTCCCTGCGACTGTGCTTTCCCCTTTGGCCCGTGCAGTTGGCGAGGCGGATCTGTTCAACTATTTTTTGAAAAGCGCCATGAAACCGATCACCAAGTCCGCCAAGCTCGCCAATGTGCTCTACGACATCCGGGGCCCCATCATGGACGCGGCCAAGCAGATGGAAGACGAAGGGCAAAAGCTCATCAAGCTCAATCTGGGCAATCTGGCGGTGTTCGGTTTTGACGCGCCCGAGGAAGTCCAGCAGGACATGATCCGCAACCTGCCGGCTTCGGCGGGCTACTCCGACAGCAAAGGCATTTTTGCGGCGCGCAAGGCGGTGATGCACGAAACGCAAAAGCAGGGTATCAAGGGCGTGACGCTGGACGATATTTACCTCGGCAACGGCGCCAGCGAGCTGATCTCGATGGCCACCAACGCGCTGCTCGACAACGGCGACGAGCTGCTGCTACCTTCGCCCGACTACCCGCTGTGGACGGCCTCGACCAGTCTGGCGGGCGGCACGCCGGTTCACTATATTTGCGACGAAAACAACGGCTGGATGCCCAGCCTGGACGACATCCGCGCCAAAATCACGCCGCGCACCAAGGCCATCGTCGTCATCAACCCGAACAACCCGACCGGCGTGCTGTATTCCGACGCGCTGCTCAAGGGCATCATCGACATCGCCCGCGAAAACAATCTGGTGATTCTGGCCGACGAGGTCTATGACAAGGTGCTGTACGACGGCGTCAAGCACACGGCGCTGGCCAGCCTGTCCACCGACGTGCTGACGCTGACTTTCAATTCGCTGTCCAAAAGCTACCGCTCCTGCGGTTACCGCGCGGGCTGGCTCGTTGTCTCCGGCCCGAAAAAAATCGCCCAGGACTACATCGAAGGCCTGAACATGCTGGCCAACATGAAGCTGTGCTCCAACGTGCCCGGCCAGTGGGCCATTCAGACGGCGCTCGGAGGCTACCAGAGCATCAACGATTTAACCTGCGAAGGCGGACGCCTGCGCCGCCAGCGCGACTTGGCCTATGAGCTGATCACCGCCATTCCGGGCGTCAGTTGCGTCAAGCCGAGCGCGGCGCTGTATATGTTTCCCCGGCTCGATCCGGCGGTCTATCCGATCAAGGACGACCGGCAGTTTTTCCTCGAACTGCTCAAGGAAACCAAGGTGATGCTGGTGCAGGGCACCGGCTTTAACTGGGCCGCCCCCGACCACTTTCGCATCGTCTTTTTGCCGCACGAACAAGACCTTCGCGAAGCGATCAACCGCATTGCCACCTTTCTTGAGAATTACCGCAACAAGCGTATTCCCCTTTGAATTTCCCCCGGCCCGGCTGCACGACGGCAGGGCTGCCCGCCTTCAACACGACAAGCAGGACTCCAGCGACTATGAAAACGACGACGAATTTAAGCCCCATCCGCGTAGGCCTTCTGGGCATCGGAACTGTGGGTAGCGGCACTTTCAATGTGCTCAAGCGCAACCAAGAAGAAATCCGCCGCCGCGCCGGGCGCGGCATTGAAATCACGATGGTGGCCGATCTGGACGTGGAACGCGCCCGCGCTGTCGTCGGCGCAGGCGTCGAAGTCGTCAGCGATGCGCGCCAGGTGGTGGCCAATCCGAACATCGACATCGTCATCGAACTGATTGGCGGCTACGGCATTGCCAAAGAGCTGGTGCTGGCCGCGATTGCCTCCGGCAAGCACGTCGTCACCGCCAACAAGGCGCTGCTGGCCGTGCATGGCACAGAGATTTTCGCCGCCGCGTCCGAAAAAGGCGTGATGGTGGCGTTTGAAGCGGCTGTCGCCGGTGGCATCCCCATCATCAAAGCGCTGCGCGAAGGCCTGACGGCCAATTCGATCCAGTGGATTGCGGGCATCATCAACGGCACGACCAATTTCATCCTGTCCGAAATGCGCGACAAAGGGTTGGATTTTGACGTGGTGCTGAAAGAAGCGCAAAAGCTCGGTTACGCCGAAGCCGACCCCACCTTCGACATCGAAGGCGTGGACGCGGCGCACAAGGCGACCTTGATGAGCGCGATTGCTTTCGGCATCCCGGTGCAGTTCGACAAGGCTTATGTCGAAGGCATCACCCAGCTGGGCGCGAAAGACATCCGCTACGCCGAGCAGCTGGGCTACCGCATCAAGCTGCTGGGCATCACCAAGCGCGTGGCCGGTGGCATTGAGCTGCGCGTTCACCCCAGCCTGATTCCGGCCAAGCGCCTGCTGGCCAACGTCGAAGGCGCGATGAACGCCGTCGTGGTCAACGGCGACGCCGTCGGCACCACGCTTTACTACGGCAAGGGCGCAGGCAGCGAGCCGACGGCTAGCGCCGTGATCGCCGATCTGGTCGATATCACCCGCCTGCACACCGCCGACCCCGAGCACCGCGTGCCGCACCTGGCCTTCCAGCCCGGTGAAATGAGCGATCTGGCCATCGTGCCGATGTCCGAAGTCGTCACCAGCTACTACCTGCGCCTGAACGTGGCCGACGAAGCGGGTGTGCTGGCGAAAGTCACCGGCATTCTGGCCGAAGCCGGTATCAGCATCGACGCCGTGCTGCAGCGCGAAGCCGATGACGTCGGCGGCGAGGGCGCGACCCAGACCGACCTCATCATCCTGACCCACGACTGCGTGGAAGCCAAGATGAACGACGCCATTGCCCAGATGCAGGCGCTGCCCACGGTGCTGGCCCCGATTACGCGTATCCGCAAGGAAGAGCTGGCGTAAGCCCGCCTTGCCAATCAGAAAGACTGGACGCCCATGACTGCCTCTATCGACGATGTTGAATTGACGAAATTCATTCAGGCGGTGCAAAACACCAAGCCGCTGGACATTTCGGTGGCGGAGGATGAGCGCCGTTATGTGCCCCGCTTGCAGGGCACGCGCGATTCTTTGGGGCGGCTGCGGGCTGAAATTGGGCACCGCCTCGGTGACGGGGTTTATCTGTTCACCGGGCAAATTGGCAGCGGCAAAAGCACCGAACTGCTGCGCCTGAAGAAAGAACTTCAGAGCCCGCAGTGCAAGGTTTACTACTGCGATCTGGAAGACTGGCTTAACCTCAATGCCCCGATTGATCTGGCCAGCATGCTGCTGGCGATGATTGCCTCGTGGGTTGATGTGATTGGCACCAACGCCGGGAAACGCACGCCAGTCCAGCGGCTGACAGATTTTCTGACGCGCACCAACATCACCCTGACCGGGATTGAGCTTGAAGGCGACATGGGCGCTGTCAAGGCCAAACTGCAACTGGCGCTCCAGACGGACGCAGGCTTTCGCGCTCGCCTGGAAAAGACACTCAACAGCAATGTGGGCAGCTTTGTCAATCAGGTGCATCGCTTTGTGGCCGAACTGGTGGCTGATATTTGCCAACCCGGTGACAAGTGCGTCTTGATTGCCGACTCGCTGGAAAAGATTCGCGGCTATGGCGACGAGGCGGGCAAGGTTTACGAAAGCATCCAGCGCCTGTTTTTGAATGAAGGCAAGGCGCTGTGCCTGCCCAGCGTTCATGTGGTGTATTCGGTGTCGCCTTTTTTGCTGGCGCAAAACCCGCAATTGCCCAGTATTTTGGGACAGGGGCTGGTGGTCAATATGCCGTCGGTGCATGTGTTTAAAAAACGCAGCAACGAGCTTGACCCGGACGGCGTGAAGCAAATGACGGAATTGGTCAACTTGCGCTACGCCCAATGGCAGCAGTTTATTACCCCCGATTTGCTCGATGCGCTGATTCGTGACTGCGGCGGCGATCTGCGCGACTACCTGCGCGCCATCAAGGTGGTGCTGCTGGAGCGCGAGGCCAATCCTGAAGCCTCAAAAGATGAATTGCTCGACGTGGTGCGCGGCCAGATCAGCCCGCCCCGGCTGGTGCCCAGCGCCCATATCGGCTGGATGGCGCGGTTGGAGCGCAGCCATGAGCCGGAGATTGATGACAAGGTCGATGCCACCGTGTTTCACCGCTACCTGGCGACCAAACACATTCTGGCCTACCTGAACGGCACGGAGTGGTACGCGATTCACCCCTTGCTGCGCGATTGGGTGCTGGCCCGGCCCGAGGCGCAATGAACCCCAGCCCGGAGCACCTTGAACTGCTGCGGCGGCTGCGTCAGCAGTTGCACCACCACAATGGCGGTGCCAGCGTGGTTTACCTGTTTAGCGATTACACCTTGGCGAACCAGTGGCTAGTGGCTGAACTGGACACGCATTTGCGCGCCAACTCGATGCGACTGGAAGTTTTGACGTCAGCCAGCGCAAGCGAACTGCCTGCGGCGTTGCTCCAGCCTGTTTTGGCCTCTGGCGATCAGGAAATGGCTGGCAGGCATTACTGGCTGGCGCTTGGCAATCCTGCGCCCGAATGGGATGCTTACCGCGACAGGGTTTTGGCGCGACTGAATGAGAGCCGCTCGGTGTTGGTCAAAAACCGCGTCTTCGTTTTTTTGCTGCTGCCAAAGCCTTTTGAAGGTCGTGCAGCGGAAGTGGCGCCCGATTTGTGGTCGATTCGCAGTGCCAGCCATGCTGTGCCACCGTGGCGAGGGCGCGATGTGCCTTTAACAACGCCCGCTGAAATCTCATCCGAGTCCGAGTGGAATCAAGGTAGCGTGCCGCCCGCCCCTGCCGACAATCCAGTGTTGCGCAATTGGCAAGCGCAGTGGGAGGCTTGGAACAAGGATCGCAGCCAGCAGCTTTCGCCCAGTCTGGCGTGGCTGCTGGTTGATGAACTGGTAGAACAGCAGCAGCTTGACCAAGCCAAGGCAGTCGCCATGCAGGCGCTGGAGCTTAGCCGCCAGCTCAGAGTTGCAAAGCGTGATACTCCGGAAAGTTTGCGCGATCTGTCTGTGTCGCTGAACAAAGTGGGCGATGCCGAAAGTGCAGCGGGGCGGGACGAGCAGGCGCTGGCGGCGCACCAGGAAAGTCTAGATATTGCCCGCCAGTTGCGCCAGGCGCTGGGCGAGAGCCCGCAAGTGTTGCTCGACCTCTCTATTTCGCTTCTCAATGTTGGCGATATGGAAAGAGAGGAGGGACGATGTGGGCAGGCGTTGGCGGCGTACCGGGAAAGTCTAGATATTGCCCGCCAGTTGCGCCAGGCGCTGGGCGAGAACCCGCAGGTGCTGCGCGACCTGTCGGTTTCGTTGGAAAGAGTCGGGAATGCAGAAATCCAGGCAGGGCGAGGCGAGCAGGCGCTGGACGCTTATCGGGAAAGCTTGGAGATTTACCGCCAGTTGCGCCAAGCGCTGGGCGAGAACCCGCAGGTGCTGCGCGACTTGTCGGTTTCGCTTGAAAAAGTTGGTAATGCGGAAAGTCAGGCCGGGCGAGGTGAGCTGGCGCTGGACGCTTATCGGGAAAGCTTGGAGATTCGCCGTCAGTTGTACCAGGCGCTGGGCGAGAACCCGCAGGTGTTGCGCGACCTGTCGGTTTCGCTGAGTAAAGTTGGCGATGCGAAAAATCGGGCTGGAGGGCGCGAGCAGGCGCTGGCCGCTTACCGGGAAAGTCTGGAGATTACTCGCCAATTGCGCCAGGCGCTGGGCGATAGCCCGCAGGTGCTGGATGATCTGGCTGTCTTGTTGGAGCGACTGGCTAGCCAGTCCAGCCTAGAAATGCAGGAGCGCCAGAGGCACTTTGATGAAGCTTTGTCATTACGTGAACGTCTGGTGTCCGCTTTGCCGCAGAACACTTGGTATCGCCAGCGTCTGGAAGGGTTGCGCAGTTTGACCCCGTCCCTGTCAGCGCCCAGCGCCGACACTTAATAAGATAATCAAACCCGTTTTTTGGAAAAATACCCGTGAAATATCTCAGTACCCGTGGCCACAGCGCCCGCCCCCAATTCTGCGAAATCCTGCTCGAAGGCCTGGCCCCGGATGGCGGCCTGTACCTCCCCGAGTTCTACCCGCAAGTGAGCAGCGCCACGCTGACAAAATGGCGCGGCCTGTCCTACGCCGAGCTGGCCTTTGAAGTGCTCTCGCTCTACATCGACGACATTCCCGCTGTCGATTTGAAGGCGATTTGCGACAAGACCTACACCGAAGAAGTCTTCGGCACCAAGGAAATCGTGCCGCTGCGCCCGCTGGAAGACGGCTTGTATCTGGAAGCCCTGTCCAACGGCCCGACGCTGGCGTTCAAAGACATGGCCATGCAACTGCTGGGCAACCTGTTCGAGTACGAACTGGCCCGGCGTGGCGAAGAGCTGAACATTCTGGGCGCGACCAGCGGCGACACCGGCAGCGCCGCCGAATACGCCATGCGCGGCAAAAAGGGCGTGCGCGTTTTCATGACCTCGCCGGACGGGCGCATGAGCCCGTTTCAGCAGGCGCAAATGTTCAGCCTGCAGGACGAGAACATCCACAACATCGCCATCACCGGCGTGTTTGACGACTGCCAGGACATCGTCAAGGCCGTGTCCAACGACCTGACGTTCAAACGCCAGTACAAGATCGGCACCGTCAACTCCATCAACTGGGCGCGGCTGATGGCGCAGGTGGTTTACTACTTCGCAGGCTACTTCCAGGCGACGAAGACCAACGCCGACAAGGTCAGCTTCACCGTGCCCTCGGGCAACTTCGGCAATGTCTGCGCCGGTCATGTGGCGCGCAGCATGGGCCTGCCGATTGACAAGCTGGTCGTCGCCACGAACGAAAACGACGTGCTCGACGAGTTCTTCCGCACCGGCGTGTACCGCGTGCGCGGCAGCGCCGACACGCACGAAACTTCCAGCCCGTCGATGGACATTTCCAAAGCCTCGAATTTCGAGCGTTTTGTGTTTGACCTGCTGGGCCGGGACGGTGGCAAGACGCGCGCGCTGTTTCACGACCAGCTCTCCAGTCAGGGCAGTTTTGACCTGAGCGCCGACCCGGCTTTTGCCCAGGCGGCCAGCCGCTACGGTTTTGCCAGCGGCAAAAGCATCCACGCCGACCGGCTGGCAACCATCCGCGACACGTACCAGCGTTTCAGCACCATGATCGACACCCACACCGCCGACGGCGTGAAGGTGGCGCGTGAGCAGCTCGCGCCCGGCGTGCCGATGATCGTGCTGGAAACCGCGCTGCCGATCAAGTTTGCGGCCACCATCGTTGAAGCACTGGGCCGTCAACCCGACCGGCCTGCGAAGTTTGCAGGTATTGAAGACCTGCCCAAGCGGGTGCTGGTGATGAATGCGGATGTCGCCGCCATCCAGGCGTTCATCGTCAGCAAGTGCGCTGTGTAGCATTTGTCGTTTGAAACGGAGGCGCTATGGAAACTCTCTTGTACGTGACACCCAAAGACCCTGACTTCCTGCCTGCAAGCAAGGATCAAAGTGCGGCCAAGCAATATGCCAAGCGCTGGGCGGCTAGGAACTACGTTGATAACTATCCGTTGCGATTTGAATCCTCCGATAGCCAACGCTACTTCGGTGCATTTCCTGACAATCTCACCTGTCCTGAATGCAATGCAGAATTTGATACTTATGAAGACAACTGGGCCTGGGAACTAGGGCAACGCGTTTCAATCTCGAAAGATGCGCGCAATGAATTAGTCACCATGCCTTGTTGTGGCGCACAGCTAAAGGCCGCACAACTATCGCTTGAGTCGGATAGCGCACGCTTTAGCCGTTTCGCTATCTACATACGCGATGTCCCTACAGTTTTTTCGGAAAAAGAACTTAAAAAGTTGAGTGATCACCTCAAATGTGAATTGATCCAATTCACGGAAGGTTTGACGTGAGTTCAGCGTACGGTTTGGCCTTCGCATGAACGTCGTCGGTTTTGCCGGTTACTCCGGCGCCGGTAAAACCACGCTGCTTGAAAAACTCATCCCCGCGCTCAGGCAGCGCGGGCTGCGCGTGTCGGTGGTCAAGCACGCGCACCACCGCTTTGACATCGACCATCCCGGCAAAGACAGCTACCGCCACCGTCAGGCGGGCGCGTTCGAAATCGTGATCGCCTCCGACCGGCGCCTGGCGCTGGTGCGCGAGTTCGAGCAGCCCAGCGAACGCAGCGTGCATCAGCTCATTGCCGAGCTGGACGCGGGCGTGGATTGGGTGCTGGTCGAGGGTTTTAAATACAGCGCCTTGCCCAAAATTGAAGTCTGGCGCGTCGCCTCAAACCAGCCGACGCTGTATGCGCAGGACGACTGGATTGTCGCCATCGCCACCGATTCGCCCGCGCAATTGCCTAGCCCGGCGCGGCGCCCGGTGTTTGACTTGAACGATGCCAGCGCCGTCGCCGACTATTTGCTGGCGCAGCAGGCGCGCTTTGTGTATGCGCCGGACGGCGTGGATAAGGCCGATGGCCTCGGCCAGCGCGCTGGCTGAGGCTGTTTGACGTTTTTGAATCGGCCCTTTTTTCGTTTTCCCTGCGTTTTTGTTCTGGACACCCTGCCATGAGTCTCGTTCCTCCTGCTTCCCCGCCCGCCGCTGCGACGGCGCCTGCCCGCACGCCGCTCAAGCCGCTGGATGAGGCGCTGGCCGAATTGCTGGCCCACGCCGCGCCGCTCACGGGGTTGGAAACCGTCGCCACTTTTGACGCTGATGGCCGGGTGCTGGCGCAAGACCTGTATTCCAGCCTGGAAGTGCCCGCCCACGACAACAGCGCGATGGACGGCTACGCGGTGCGCTGCGCCGACTGGCCGGATGCGGCGCTGCTGGACGGCGTGCCGCTCGATGCTGCGCCGCCGCTGCCGGTCAGCCAGCGCATTGCCGCAGGCCACAGCGGGCAGGCGCTGGCGCCGCTGTCGGTGGCGCGGATTTTTACCGGCGCGCCGATTCCGCCCGGCGCCGACGCCGTGGTGATGCAGGAAGACTGCGAGGCCAGCGCGGCGGGCATTCGCCTGCGCGTGCAGCCCGAGACGGGCCAGTGGATTCGGCGCCGGGGCGAAGACGTGACGGCGGGCGCGCTGGTTCTGCCACGCGGCACCCGCCTGACACCCGCCGCGCTGGGGCTGGCCGCCAGCATCGGTTTTGACAAGCTGCAGGTGGCGCCGCGTGTGCGCGTGGCTTTGCTCTCGACTGGCGACGAGCTGGTCATGCCCGGCGAAGTCGCGCCCGCCGACATGAAGCCCGGCGCGATTTACAACTCGAACCGTTTCTTTTTAAAGGCGCTGCTGCAGCGCCTGGGCTGCATCGTCACCGATCTGGGCATCGTCCCCGACCGGCTCGACGCGACCATCGCCGCGCTGCAGGGCGCCAGCCAGCAGCACGATTTGATTTTGACCAGCGGCGGCGTCTCCGTCGGCGAGGAAGACCACATCAAGCCCGCCGTGCAGGCGCTGGGCGAGCTGAACCTGTGGCAAATCGCCATCAAGCCCGGCAAGCCTTTCGCTTATGGCCGGGTTGGCGCGGCGCATTTCATGGGCCTGCCGGGGAATCCGGTGGCGAGCTTTGTCAGCTTTTTGCTGCTGGTGCGGCCATTTCTGCTCAGGCTGCAGGGCGTGGCCGAGGTGGCGCCGAAAACGATGACGCTGACGGCGCATTTCGACTGGCCCAAGGCCGACAAGCGGCGCGAATTCCTGCGCGTGCAACGCAACGCCGCCGGGGGGCTGGACCTGTTTGCCAACCAAAGCTCGGGCGTGCTGACTTCCGCCGTCTGGGCTGACGGGCTGGTCGATAACCCGCCCGGCCAGACGATCAAGCACGGCGACAGCGTGCCCTTCATTTCTTTTTCGGAGCTGATGGCATGAGAATTACGGTCAAATATTTTGCTTCCATCCGCGAAGCCATCGGGCAGGCCAGCGAGTTGCGCGACACCGCCGCCGCCACGCTGGCCGAGCTGCGCGACGAGTTGCTGGCCGCCAGCCCGGTACACGCGGCCACTCTGGCGCGGGGCCGCTCGGTGCGCATGGCGCTGAACCATGTCATGAGCGACGAGTCCAGCGCGCTCAGCGAGGGCTGCGAAGTGGCATTTTTCCCGCCCGTGACCGGGGGCTGACAAAATCGCGCCATGTCCTCACCACGCGTTCTCATCACCCTCGAAGATTTCAATCTCACCGACGAAATTGAAAAGCTGCGCCACAACGACAAGCGCGTCGGCGCCATCTGCAGCTTCACCGGCACGGTGCGCGACCGCAACGATGGCTTGAGCGTCAGCAGCATGGAGCTGGAGCATTACCCCGGCATGACCGAAAAAGCCATCGAAGCCATGATTGACGAGGCCATGAAGCGCTTTGATATTTTCGGCGCGCGCGTGGTTCACCGCGTCGGGCTGCTCCAGCCGCTAGATCAGGTGGTGATGGTGGCCGTCACCTCGGCGCACCGGGGCGAGAGTTTTAAGGCCTGCGAATTTTTGATGGACTACCTCAAAACCCAGGCGCCGTTCTGGAAAAAAGAGCAAACGCTCGAAGGTGCGCGCTGGGTCGATGCCCGCGTCAGCGACGACGCGGCGCTGGCCAAATGGGGCATCAGCGCGCCCAACGCCTGAGCCCCTGTCGTTTATTTTCCTGTCGAGGCGAACCCCATTGCGCTTGAGCTGGCTGCTCAGTTTGGGCGCTTGAATTGCTCTTGATAATCCTGGTGAAGAATTTAAAACAAAGCGACGAAACGGGAGATTGAAAAACCATGAGCTACGAACTTCGCATCTGGGAACAACCCGTCGGCCTGCCTGAGCCCGCAACTCTTGAGCAGGCCTGCGAGTACTACCGCGCCTTGAACGAAAAAGAAGCCCCGGTCAACCCCAAATTCATCGCGCTGGCGCGGCAGTTGCTGGCGCATCACCCAATCCCGGCAAGCGACCCCACAGGCCCGGATTCGGTCTGGGAGGGCGATCTACTCAAGGAGGCAAGCAATTGCGATCAGGCTGTCTTTGGCATCAGTCTGCCGACTGTGAACCGACTGGGACTGATCCGTCTGGTGGTCGATGAGGCCACTGCCTTGGGCCTGACGGTGTTTGATGATCAGATTGCCATGACATTTCTACCTTCGGGCAAGGTGCTGCCCGAGGTGCATGCCGCTGCCTGGGCGCAAATGAAGCGCGACATGGATGCCGCGCCCAAGCCTAAAACCAAGGCTCAAATGCGCAAGTATGTGGCGGCCCAGTTTCTCCAGGCTTTTGGCCCGCAGGGGTTCGAAGTGGTCAAGCCAGAGCACTGCGAAATACAACTACGCAGAAAAATAGACGAGGGCTATCAGGATATAAGGCTCTTTGTTAAAGGCAGTGGCAGTGAATTTACCTGCAGCGTTTTTTTTAGCGCCGTCAATGAACGTGTAATTTCCATTTTTGAACCTTATGCAGCTAAGGGCCAGATCCAGGATACTGCAATGAGTCTTAAACTTAATGATTTCATCGCTGAGCCTTATGGCGGTTATCCTATTTCTTCGCCAGAGGAGATCAAGTCTTTGCTCGATGCAATTCAAACCCATGTGAGGCCAATTTTGGACCTGATGTGCGATGCCAAGGGACTCGATCAGCTGTTCCATGGAGAATCCCCAAAAATACGGCGCAACAGTCTATTTTGGAGCAATCAAAATGTTCACCTTATTGCGCTGGTCTCTGCCTATCTGGTGAGAAATCCCCGGTTTGATGAATTGGTGGCCGGTTACCTCAAGCGGTATGAAAATTCCACTGATCAGTGGATGGCGCGAGTTGAACAGCTAGTGAGCCATCTGCGTGCGCACGCCAAGCCCCTCGCTTGAGCCGCTTTCAAGGACTTGTATATCCAGCTCATCTTCTTTAAGGCTGAGTGATTCAACTTCCCGTATCGGGAAATTGTGTGCCGTGGAGCAGGTTTGAGCTTGGTCAAGGCTTCTCTTGTTTCAAGCCGATGACGGCGTCTTGACCGCTTGCAAAGCTGCGCAAAAGCCCCAAGATTCGCGGTACAAACTTTTCCAAGTTCTACCGGAGCCTTCATGCGACAAGACAAACTCACCACGAAATTCCAGGAAGCCCTGAGCGATGCCCAGTCGCTGGCTTTGGGCAATGACAACGGCTACATTGAGCCCGCGCATTTGCTGGCCGCCATGCTGCGCCAGGACGACGGGCCGCGTGCGCTGTTGGAGCGCGCTGGCGTCAACGTCAACGGCTTGGCGCAGGCGGCTGATGCTGCGGTTAAAAAGCTGGCGCAAGTCCAAGGCCAGGACCAGATCAGCGTCGGCCAGGACTTGGCCAAGCTGCTGCAAGCGACCGAAAAAGAAGCCATCAAGCGCAACGACCAGTTCATCGCGGGCGAGCTCTTTTTACTGGCGCTGACCGACAGCAAGAGCGACGTGGGCCGCATCGCCAAAGAAAACGGCTTGAGCCGCAAGGCGCTGGAAGCGGCGATTGACGCGGTGCGCGGCGGCCAGAATGTCAACAGCGCCGACGCCGAAGGCCAGCGCGAAGCCCTGAAAAAATACTGCCTCGACCTGACCGAGCGCGCCCGCCTGGGCAAGCTGGACCCGGTGATTGGCCGCGACGATGAAATCCGCCGCGCCATTCAGGTGCTGCAGCGCCGCACGAAAAACAACCCGGTCCTGATCGGCGAACCCGGCGTCGGCAAAACCGCCATCGTTGAAGGCTTGGCCCAGCGCATCGTCGCGGGCGAGGTGCCCGATTCGCTCAAGGGCAAGCGCGTGCTGTCGCTGGACATGGCCGCGCTGGTGGCGGGCGCCAAGTTTCGCGGCGAGTTTGAAGAGCGCCTGAAAACCGTGCTGAAGGAACTGGCCAAGGAGGAAGGCCAGACCATCGTTTTCATCGACGAACTGCACACGATGGTCGGCGCGGGCAAGGCCGAAGGCGCGATGGACGCGGGCAACATGCTCAAGCCCGCGCTGGCGCGTGGCGAGCTGCACTGCGTTGGCGCGACCACGCTGGACGAGTACCGCAAATACATCGAAAAAGACGCCGCGCTGGAGCGGCGCTTCCAGAAAATCTTGGTCGGCGAGCCGTCGGTGGAGGCGACGATTGCCATCCTGCGCGGGCTGAAAGAAAAGTACGAGCTGCACCACGGCGTGCAAATCACCGACCCGGCCATCGTCGCCGCCGCCGAGTTGAGCCACCGTTACATCACCGACCGCTTTTTGCCCGACAAGGCGATTGACCTGATCGACGAAGCAGCCAGCAAAATCAGCATCGAGCGCGACTCCAAGCCCGAAGTCATGGACAAGCTAGACCGCCGCCTGATCCAACTGCAAATCGAGCGCGAAGCCGTTCGCCGCGAAAAAGACGAAGCCTCGCAAAAGCGTTTCAGCCTGATTGAAGAAGAAATCGCCAAGCTGGAAAAGGAAATTTCTGACCTAGACGAAATCTGGCAGGCGGAAAAAGCCCAAGCGCTCGGCTCGAAAGACGTGATGGAAGAGATTGACCGCATCCGCTTCCAGATCGAAGATTTCACGCGCAAGGGCGATTTCAACAAGGTCGCCGAGCTGCAGTACGGCAAGCTGCCCGAGTTGGAAAAGCGCCTGAAACAAGCCCAAGCCACCGAGGCGAACAAGGGCGCGAACAGCGCGCCCAAGCTGCTGCGCACACAAGTCGGCGCGGAGGAAATCGCCGAAGTCGTGGCCAGAGCCACCGGCATTCCGGTCAGCAAACTGATGCAGGGCGAGCGCGACAAGCTGCTGCAGATGGAAGCCAAGCTGCACGAGCGCGTCGTCGGCCAAGACGAGGCGATGAGTGCGGTAGCCAATGCGATCCGCCGCTCCCGCTCGGGGCTGAGCGACCCGAACCGGCCGACCGGTTCCTTCCTGTTCCTCGGCCCCACGGGCGTCGGCAAGACGGAGCTGTGCAAGGCGCTGGCCGGTTTTCTGTTCGACAGCGAAGAGCATTTGATCCGCATCGACATGAGCGAGTTCATGGAAAAGCATTCGGTGGCGCGGCTGATTGGCGCGCCGCCCGGCTATGTCGGCTACGAGGAAGGCGGCTACCTGACGGAAGCCGTGCGCCGCAAGCCCTACAGCGTGCTGCTGCTCGACGAGGTGGAAAAAGCGCACCCAGACGTGTTCAACGTGCTGCTGCAAGTGCTCGACGATGGCCGTCTGACCGACGGCCAGGGCCGCACGGTCGATTTTAAAAACACCGTGATCGTGATGACCAGCAACATCGGCTCGCCGATTATTCAAAGCATGGTTGGCCAGCCGACGGAAGACATCAAGGAAGCGGTGACGGACGAGCTGAAAAACTACTTCCGCCCCGAGTTTTTGAACCGGATTGACGAGGTGGTGGTGTTCCACGCGCTGGACGCGAAAAACATTGAGTCGATTGCGCGCATCCAGCTCAAGGTGCTCTTGGCGCGTCTGGCGAAGATGGAGCTGACGCTGGAAGTGTCGGAAGCGGCGATTGCCGAGCTGGCCAAGGTCGGGTTTGACCCGGTGTTTGGCGCCCGGCCTTTGAAGCGGGCGATTCAGCAGCGCATTGAAAACCCGCTGTCGAAATTGCTGCTCGAAGGGCGCTTTGCGCCCAAGAGCGTGATTCCGGTGGAAGTCGATCCGATTCGCGCGCCGGGCGTGTTCACGTTTGAGGCGCCAGCGGGCTGAGGGCGGCTGTCCTCTGGTTGGCGCTGATTACAATCGCGCCAATCAAGGATAGAGGGGGTCACTCATTGACGGCAGTCAGGCGCAGAAAAATCTTCTATATCAGCGGTTTTGACCCGCGTGGCGCAGCTTTTTATCACAAGCTGTTTTGTGAAGAAGCCAAAAAACAATCCCTTGTGAGTGGTCACGCGCTGGAAGTTGATCGTCGTCGGCGTCAAGGTCCGCTGTCCGAGCACTGGGAGGTGACTGGCCACTTTTCAGGCCAGGAGGTCAGCAACGACTATGTGTTTTTGCGCTGGGATGACCTGATTCGCCAGCAGTGGACGCGCACCTTGCCTGCCACCGTGGCTGAGGTTTTTTCGACGGTGACAGGCTACGCCCGCAGTGGCGTGCTGCCACGCGTTTACCGGATGCGGAGGGTGATTTTTCAGACCCTCGTTTATACGTCCGTCCTGATGACGGTTCTGGCTTTGGCCGCGCTGGGGCTGGGCGCGCTGGCGGCTTGGGGTGCGTCTGTCGGTCTGGGCTGGGCGCTCTGGGCTGCGCTGGCTGTCGGACTGGTGACGATGCTGGCGGTCTTGTTCACTTGGCCCTTGATCGAGAAAAGCCTGAACCCGCTGTGGGCCTCACGCGCCACGACTTTCATCCTGGCGCAGAGCCACAGCCGAGTCGCCGGGCTGGATGACAAACTGGCCGCTTTTGCCGACCAGATTGTGGTAGCGGCGCAGGCGGCAGAGCATGATGAAATCATGGTGGTCGCGCACAGCAGCGGCGTGCAACTGGCGGTCTCCACGATGGCGCTGGCCTTGAAAAAATACCCGGAACTGGGCCGCTGGGGCGCGCCGGTTTCGCTGCTGACACTGGGCGGCAGCCTTCCCCTTTTGGCGCTGCTGCCGCAGGCGCAATTTTTTCGTGAGCGTCTCAAGGCGCTGGTCGAAGCCCGGCAGATTGTCTGGGTCGATGTCAATCAGACGACGGACTGGGTTTGCTGGGCCGCGCCAGGCCCGCGCCCCCTGCCGCGCTCGCCGCGCATTCACACCCTATTTTCTGCTGCACGTTATGAAGCGCTCAAACGTGACCAGCTACGCCTTCATTTCCAGTACCTGATGGCGGGCGAGCAGGCGGGTGATTACGATTTTTTTGCTATCACCTGCGGCCCGGCAACTTTGGCCGCGTCTTTTTCGTCCTCACTGTCAGAAAGCGCCGCGCCTCATGCCTGAAACCTTCAAGCCGCCTTACCCGCCGCCGCTGGAAAAGAGGGCGTCTTTTTTGACGCGCTTTATTCGCAGCCGCAAATGCTGGATCAGCACGCAATTTGAAGGCAGCTACCGCATGAAAATGGGGCATGTGCGTCTGCCCGGCATGGACAGCTACGTGTTCAATGAGCCGGAGCAGGTCAAGCGCGTCCTCAAGGGCGAATGGGAGAAGTTTCCGAAAAGCTGCCTGATGCACCGCGTCCTCGAACCGCTGCTGGGCGACAGCATTTTCACCACCAACGGCGCGGTTTGGAAACGCCAGCGCAGGCTGATGGACATCGCCTTCGGCCAGGCGCGATTGAAACAGGTGATGCCGCTGATGGCGCAGGCGGTCTCTGTCATGCTCCAGCGCTTTGACCCGCTGGCTGAAAAAGGCGGCGTGCTGGTTGCCGATGTCGAGATGACCCATGTCACCGCCGACATTATTTTTCGCACCATCCTGTCGCGTGAACTCGATGGTGACGATGCGCTGGCCATCTTTGAGGAGTTCAACCGCTACCAGGAAGCCTCGGCTGGCATGGCCACGTTGGTGATGTTTCACCTGCCGGTCTGGCTGTCGCCGGGCCTGGAGTGGTTTCGCGCCAAGCGCTCGGCGAAAAAAATACGCTCCTTTCTGCAGGAAATCATTTTGCAACGCTATACCGCGTACCAGCAAGGCGAGGCTGACAGCAGCAGCGACATTCTGGGCGCCTTGATGGAAGCGCGTGATCCTGAAGACGGCTCGGCATTCAATTTCAAGGAGCTGGTCGATCAGATTGCGATGCTGTTTCTGGCCGGGCATGAAACCTCGGCCAGCGCCTTGTCGTGGGCGCTTTATTTGATAGCCGCATGCCCGGACGTGCAGCAGCGCATGGCCGACGAGGTGCGCGAAGCGGTCGGCGACGGCGAGATTGAATTCTCCGATGTCAAGTCGCTGCGCTATACCTGGAACGTCTTTCGCGAGACGCTGCGGCTGTATCCGCCGGTGGGTTATTTTTCGCGCCAGGCCGTTGAAACCCACTGCGCCCGCGATAAAACGATACGCGCAGGCTCGTCCATCCTGATTTCGCCGTGGCTGATACAGCGCCATCGCCAGTTGTGGGACGACCCGGACGGTTTTGATCCCGACCGCTTCGAGCGCGAGGAAAGCAAGGAGGCTATCAAGCAGGCTTATCTGCCCTTTAGCCAAGGGCCGCGTGTGTGCATAGGCGCGGCTTTTGCTACCCAGGAGGCGATTTTGATTCTGGCCAATTTGGTGCGCCGCTACCGCTTTGAAACCCTGCCCGAGCATGTGCCCGAAGCCGCCGGGCGGCTGACTGTGCGGCCCGTTAACGGGGTGCGTCTGCGTCTGTCCCTGCGCGTGGATTGAAGGCCTTGAACTGCCCGGCCATGCTGTCGTAAAACGCTTTGGCGCTGTCGCTGTCGGCGGGCGGCAGGGCGACTTGCAGGACAAAGTAAAAATCCCCCGGCGTCGTGCCCGGCAGGCCGCGTCCCTTGAGCCGCAGTTTGCCCCCGGTGCTTGAGTTTGCCGGTATTTTCAGTTCGACCCGGCCCGCTGGCGTGGGTACTTCGATTTGCGCGCCGAGTGCCGCCTCCCACGGGGCGACGGGCAAGTCCATGTAAACGTCGTGTTTGTCCACCCGGTACAGCCGGTGCGGGCTGAAAGCGACTTCCAGGTACAAATCGCCCGCTTCGCCGCCGCCCGCGCCCGGCGCGCCTTGACCGGCCAAGCGGATGCGCTGGCCGACGCGCACGCCCTTGGGAATGCTGAAGGTGATCTGGTGCTGGTGCATCGCCGTGTGGCCCCGGCTGTCCGTCTCGGGCACCTGCAGATTGACGGTGCGCGTGGCGCCTTGGTACGCGTCTTCCAGGTCGATCTGGATTTTGGCGTGGTGATCCCGGCCTTTGGCGCTGTGCCCGCCCGCTCTGTCGGCGCCCTGGCTGGCAAAGCCTTGCCGGAACAGAGTTTCAAAAAAATCGCTGTAATCGCCCCCGGCGCCGCTGCCGAACTCCCGCTCGAACCCCCGGCCTGCGCGTTCGGCGCCGGTGTTCCACTGCGGCGGCGGGCGGAAATCCTGGCCCGCTTTCCAGTTTGCGCCAAGCTGGTCGTAGGCGGCGCGCTTTTCCGGGTCTTTCAGCACTTCGTAGGCTTCGCCGATTTCCTTGAAGCGCGCCTCGGCATTTTTTTCCTTGCTGATGTCGGGGTGGAACTGGCGCGAGAGCTTGCGGTAGGCGCGCTTGATGTCCTCGGGCGCCGCGTCACGGGCCAAGCCCATGATCTTGTAGTAATCCTTGTATTCCATGAACGACCTTCAAAAAATGCCAGCGTTCAGTCTGACACAGGGTTCCCTTCGCATCAACTCAGCAAGCGTGGCAAACGGTAACGGCCGGGCCGCTGGCTGCGCTCTACACTTGCCGCCATGAAAGCCAGCCATATTGCCCCGTTTTTTGAAACCCTGAAAGCCGCGAATCCGAGGCCGGAGACCGAGCTGGCGTACACCAGCGCGTTCGAGTTGCTCGTGGCCGTGCTGCTGTCGGCCCAAGCCACCGACGTGAGCGTGAACAAGGCCACGCGCACGCTGTTTTTGGTCGCCAACACGCCGCAGAAAATGCTCGATCTGGGCCTGGAGCCGCTGGAAAGTTACATCAAGCGCATCGGCCTGTACCACACCAAGGCCAAAAACCTGCTCGCCACCTGCCAGATGCTGATGGCGCAGCACGGTGGCCAGGTGCCGCGCAGCCGCGACGCGCTGCAGGCGCTGCCCGGCGTGGGCCGAAAAACGGCCAATGTGGTGCTGAACACTGCGTTTGGCGAGCCGACAATGGCGGTCGATACCCATGTTTTCCGGGTCAGCAACCGCACCGGGCTGGCGCCGGGCAAGAATGTGCTGGAAGTCGAGATGAAGCTGCTCAAGCGCATCCCGCCCGAGTATTTAGACGACGCGCACCACTGGCTGATTTTGCTCGGGCGCTATGTTTGCACCGCGCGCAAGCCGCTGTGCTGGCAGTGCGCTGTCGCGCCTTTTTGCGACTTCAAGCCGAAAACCGAGGCGGGCCGCTGACCGGCTTGGCCGCGAATACGCTGGCCTTGTTTAGATTTTTTTATCCGCACCGCATCCAGGAGACCTGTTTTATGAACTATTTGAATTTCCCCCGGCGCCGCCAGGCCTTTTTCGTGGCCACCGCCGCCCTTGTTCTGAGCGCCTGCGGCTGGGCCAGCGGCGAGGAAATCGGCGCCGTCGATACCGTGTTCAAGTTCATCGGGCCGGACCACAAAATCGTCGTTGAGGCTTACGACGATCCCAAGGTCAGCGGCGTGACTTGCTACGTCTCGCGCGCCAAGACCGGCGGCATCAAAGGCTCGTTCGGTCTGGCCGAGGACAAGTCCGAAGCCTCGATTGCCTGCCGCCAGACCGGCGTCATCAGCTTTGCCAAGCCGCTGGACAAGCAGGAAGAAATGTTCAGCGAGCGCATTTCGTTGGTGTTTAAAAAGCTGCGCGTCATCCGCATGGTCGATGCCAAGCGCAACACGCTGGTGTATTTGACCTATTCTGACCGGCTGATCGAAGGTTCGCCGCAAAACAGCGTCACCGCCGTGCCGGTGCCCGCCGGAACGGCGATTCCGGTGAAATAGACGCTGGATTTTTTGATGACAGGTCTTCTTAAATTTCCGGTCGATGAGCGCGAGGTCGAATTGAGCGCCATCCGGGCGCAGGGCGCGGGCGGGCAAAACGTCAACAAGGTTTCCAGCGCGCTGCATTTGCGCTTTGACATTGCCGCCTCGTCGCTGCCCGATGAGATCAAGGCGCGCCTGCTGGCGCTGAGCGACAGCCGCATCACCCAGGAAGGCGTGCTGGTGCTGAAGGCGCAGCAGCACCGCACCCAGGAGATGAACCGGCTCGATGCGCTGAGCCGCCTGCAGCAAATCATTGACGGGGTGTCGAACCCGCCGAAGGCGCGCCGCGCGACCAAGCCGACTTACGGTTCGCGCCAGCGCCGCCTTGAAGGCAAAAGCCAGCGTTCGGCGACCAAGGCTTTACGTGGCCGGGTGAGCGGCGCGGGTTGAGGCCGTTGGCGCAACTCAGGCCGTGGCGCCAGTGGTCACCGATGCGCTGAGGGCCAGATAGTTGAAGAAAAATACGATGAGTGCTTGAAAGCCCTGTTTTCTCGTACTATAATAATACTCATTCGGAGTGTGGCGCAGTCTGGTAGCGCACCTGGTTTGGGACCAGGGGGTCCAAGGTTCGAATCCTTGTACTCCGACCATAAAATAAAAAAAGCCCACAATGTGGGCTTTTTTTTTACCTGCCCGTAGCTCAGTCGGATAGAGCATCAGCCTTCTAAGCTGAGGGTCACAGGTTCGATCCCTGTCGGGCAGACCAAGCAGACCGAATCAGCCCTTTACAGCGTTCAAACACCCGAAAACCCGCATGTTGCGTAAACATGGCGGGTTTTTTGTTGTCTTGCGCAGCCCGGACGAGCTGGCAGCAGAGCCAAACGCCTGTTCGCTGCTTCAGGCGCGCAGCTGCTGGTTGAAGAAATCCACCGTGCGCTGCCAGGCCAGCCGGGCGGCTGCCGGGTCGTAGCGCGGCGTGGTGTCGTTGTTAAAACCGTGTTGGGTGCCGGGGTAGATGAAGGCCTGGTAATGCACATGCGCTTTTTTCAAGGCCGCTTCGTAGCGCGGCCAGCCTGCATCGATGCGTTCGTCGTTTTCTGCGTAGTGAATCAGCAGCGGCGCCTTGATGCGGGCGGCTTCCTCGTCGGGCGGCTGATTGCCGTAAAACGGTACGGCCGCACCCAGATCGGGCAGCTGCGTGGCCAGGAAGTTGACCACGCCGCCGCCATAGCAAAAACCGACCGCGCCAACGCTGGCGTTGCCCTGCGGCAGGGTTTTCAGATAGGCCGCTGCCGCCAGAAAATCGGCGCGTGTTTTGGCCTGATCGAGCTTGCCAAACAGCTCACGGGCCTTGTCCTCGTCGCCGGGGTAGCCGCCCAGCGGATGCAGCGCATCGGGCGCAAAGGCGATGAAATTGTCCAGCGCCAGGCGGCGGGCGATGTCCTCGATGTGCGGATTCAGGCCCCGGTTCTCATGCACCACCAGCACGACAGGCAGCTTGCCCTGGGCCGCAGCGGGCTGCGCCAGATAGCCGCGTACCGTGCCGTAACCCTTTGGCGACGCGATTTCGACATAGCGCGTCTGAATGCGCGGGTCGTTGCCCGGCACCTGCTGGGCGTTTGCAAAGTTCGGGCTCAGCGCGGCTAGCACCGCCTCGGCGCCGACCGCCCCGACGGTGTACTTCGCCGCCGACTGCAGGAAACCCCGGCGGCTCAGCAAGCCATGCACATAGCGATCAAACAGCTGGAGCACTTCGGGGGCGAAATCAGCGGCGGTCTTGCGTGTCATCGTTAACTTCTGGGGATTGTCTGGCCTGTTCAGCTTGTCCACGCCGCTGCGTGCTGGCCCAGCGCGGGCGGCGGCAAATCGGCGGTCGGGCGCAGGCCGTCAAACAGCATCGGGTTGGCAATCATAGGCGCTGCGTTGGCATCCGGGCAGGGCAGGCGCATGCCGCGCGCGGCCACATGCGGGTGATCCATCACCTGCCCAATGTCCAGAATCGGCGCGCAGGGCACGCCCGCCTGATCCAGCAAATCGACCCAGTCGGCGGTGTCGCGCTCCAGCAGCCATTGCGCAATCAACGGCACCAGCGTCTGGCGGTGCGCGACCCGCGCCGGGTTGCTGCTAAAGCGCACATCACGCGAAACCGCCGGGTGCCCAGCCGCCTCGCAAAAGCGGGCAAACTGGCCGTCGTTGCCGACCGCCAGCACCATCTGCCCGTCGCCGGTCGCAAACACCTGATAGGGCACGATGTTCGGATGCGCGTTGCCCATGCGCGTCGGCGTCTTGTGGCCGATGAGCTGGTTGGATGCTTGATTCGCCAGCATGGCGACCTGCACGTCAAACAGCGCCGCGTCGATCACCCGCCCGCGCCCGGTGCGCTCGCGCTCGTACAGCGCGGCCAAAATCGCGGTGGTCGCATAAACGCCGGTCATCAAGTCGGTGACAGCCACGCCGACTTTTTGCGGCTCGCCGCCGGGCTCGCCGGTGA
>Ga0302213_1000499_pt1 | contig 21746 bp, 18 predicted proteins | sample II_Fen_N1_2_FD_194583 | JGI IMG/M metagenome (GOLD analysis project Ga0302213, IMG submission 194583) | Peat permafrost microbial communities from Stordalen Mire near Abisko, Sweden - II_Fen_N1_1 | ecosystem: Environmental > Terrestrial > Soil > Wetlands > Permafrost | place: Sweden: Abisko...
CATTGAATTTCCCTGCAAGGTTACCCCACAATCAAAAATGCGCCTAAAACTACAATGCTCAACTTTTACATTGTAAATATCTTTAACAACCCAAAATTCAATGCCATTGCCCGACCTTAAGAAACCAGTTCCTACTGCATTGTTTCTGGAGCTTGTGCTTCCACCAATCAAGTCCAAATCAACATGATCAACCAAAATATCATAGGTAGGCGTTTCCGATTTCAAAATGCCGTAATGGAAACCCTCCATCCTCACATTACGAATGGTTGACCTGTTCATCCGAATGCAAATGCCGCTACAGGCAAACTCAAGACCTTTAATAGTGTTTGGATTCATGTTTTGGTCCAATCGCCAATACAAGTACTCCAAATCCTCTTGGTAAAAGTCGTAACAATCTTTTAAGTAACTGTATTTTTGAACACCAGAGCCATTGTCCACTACTCCTGAAGCATCCAGTTGCATTTTAGCCATAAATGCCACCTTGTGCCCAAAAACCTCATCTGTAAGGGCGTTGTGAATCAGACCTACATCATTATACGTTGAATCTGAAACCTTAAAACCACTGAAATTTTGTGCGTTCGTGAGTTTGATACGCCAGACATAATGAACCGAATCAACAAGCTCCCAAAGATTCTCCGAATTTATTTTTCTAAATCCACTGAACAATGGTTTTACTCCTGAACCATAAGAATCAATTCGCGTATTTTTCAGGTTTAGTTCCTCAAAAAAAACATCACCACATTTCAAGAAGATCGTTTTAAAACCTAGATCAAGAGCCTTATTGATGGTTTTTAGCGGTGACCTTATTGATTTCCCATCGTTAACATCGTTCCCACTTGAAGAAGATACAAAACAAGAAATCACCTGCGCGTTGATAGCGAAAGTCCCAAAAAGCACAAACAAGGATGTGTAAAACAGTTTTCTCATTTACAACTTACAAAGCATGTAAATGAAAGTTTTTTTTCATAAACAGCATGTAGAACAGCGAAAACAATACTAAAACAAAAAGCGCATACCAATAATGTGCGTGGGAGAATATAAGCCCCACATTGATAGCCAATTGCACAACCATATATATGCCTGAAACCAAAACATGAGGCATTTTCAATTCATTGGCCATAAGTTGAAATAAGTGTTTGCGGTGCGCCTCAAAGATGTTTTCATGCAACATCAACCGATGCACAATGGTCAATATGCTATCAACGCCATATAACGCAAGCACTACTATATAACTGAAATCGCCAGTCTTGATAATTAGCAACCCCAGTAAAAATACAATGATAAAGGCAATGGACATCGACCCCACATCACCGGCGAAACATCTCGCTTTTTTCCTAAAGTTGAAGAAATTGAACACAAGGAGCGCCAAGAGGACTAAGTACAGAAAGTTCGCATCAACAAACGATGTTACATACGTATTAATGTACCACAAAATACCAACGACTACCAAACTATATCCGCCAGTTATGCCATTGATGCCATCCATAAAATTGTAAGCATTCAAAATGCCCGTACAAAAAATCAACGAAATGAATGTATAATACCATGGCAACTCAAACAACCCCCACTGATAAAACATAAGTCCCATAGCCATAATGTGGATGCAAAGTCTTAACCATGAAGGTCTTGGCTTCAAATCATCCGCAAAACTAATTCCTGCAATCAATGTGAGCCCGCTTAAGAACCAAGGATAATTAAATTTGAAAAGCAAAAAATACAACACCATTCCAAAATAGAAAACAATACCACCACCCCTCAACGTAATGATTGAATGCGAACTCCTTTGATTAGGCTTATCAATGATATTCAGACGGTCTGCCAATTTGAAATAACCAAGTTCAGCCAACAGCAAAATCAATAGCGCCAAAAAAAACATCATAAAATTTTTCTATTAATCTGAAAACTGTCAAAGGTCTTTTCAAAACCCATTCGGGCTGTAATTGGCATTTTCTCAATCTGAAGCGCTTTTTTCAACTTTTCATTCGAGACCACATAGTTTTCAGTAAGCTTCCTCAATCGTTCGCAGTTTAATGGAAAATGCATCCACGTTCCCACCTTTGCGCATCCTTCCATGAACCGCCGATTAATCTTCCAGATGTGACTTCTCTTACCCATCGACTGGCACATCAATTCAATCAACTCATTTGTTGAAAGCGCTTCATCGTCACCAACATTATAGATACCCGAAGGTACCTCATTCAATATCAGCTGATCAATGACAAAACACAAATTATCTATTGAAGTAAACGAACGTCTATTTTCAAACGCCCCCAATGGCCAAGGAAACCCCTTCTTAACCACTTGATACAACAAATTCAAATTCCCCTTGTTCCCAGGCCCATGGATCATACATGGACGTAAAATATAGTCTATTTTATTTTTTTCATTTGTCTTATTCGCAAGTATATAAGCCTCTGCCGCAATCTTAGATTCCCCATACGGCCCAATCGGGCTTGGTGTGACCACTTCAGTCAATACTTCCCCAATAACACGATCAGCTGCTGCTTTTACTGAACTAAAGAAAATAAATTTTGATGCTTTTGACTGTAAAAAATAATCATAAATTTTTTTTGTCAGTCCTGTATTAATTTCAAAATAAACACCAGCATCCGACCTATTCTTCGTATCATGTGCTTTTCCAGCAAGATGAATAATAACGTCTATGTCAGGTAAGTTATTTAACTCTAAATCATTCCACGAGAATGTTTTCTGAATATCTTGTTTTACAGGTGATACAATGTCTATTCCATATATTTTATGTGATTTTGAAATCTTGGTAACAATATTAGATCCAACAAAACCATGTATGCCAGTAATTAGAATATTCATTTTTTAATTACAAATTTTGTTTTAAATACGTTATTCTTACTTTCTATAGTTGAATTTACGAGTAAATAATACAAACCACTACTTAAGTTTGATATATAAATTATATTCTCATTTTGTTTTTTGTAATACAATTCTTTACCATTTAAGTCGTAAACATAAACTGAAGAAATTGTACCAGGACAATGAAAAAGTAATTCATTAGAAATAGGATTAGATGCTAAAATAAGTTTATTGTCCAATACAGATTCCATACTATCCACATACGATTGAAGCCCAGGCACATAAAATGAATAAATTGTGTCTTTCTTTAAGTCCACTGTCAAAATGAATCTATCAGCAAAACTTACACTTCGTAAAATTGGTTGGTTGCATTTAAAAGTTGTTGCTATTTTTTTTGGAAGATTAATGCAAATTAATGCTGAATCAATTTCTCTATATTTATTTAAGTCAAAGTGAGAAACTTCCATTTTCAAAGAGTCTCCTTTGTAATATTTTTGAATATGTATTTCATGTACTAGATTTTCATAAAGTGCAACTTCTTTTAGAGGTGCAACCCAAATACTATTGTTTACAGCATACGGCTTAACAGAATCCAATATTTCTTTAAAAAGTGCATGACTCATTGGAATGTATCCCTCTCCATCCATCCCATGACCGCACAATTCGTACATTTCACCAGACTTAATGTTTTTTCGAAGTAGACTCATCATTTCATGTACAGAATAATCGCCATCTGTCAGATAAGATATCGGCATTCGATATCTTGCTACATCACTGTATTCAGAATAATTCCTAATAAATAGGTAATGTTCAAACGTGATTTTTGTACTTAATTGATTTTTCTGGTGTCCTGGTTCAGCAAAGCTGACGCAATGTATATTAAATACACTGTCAATTACCGATTTAGACCTGCTTAATTCTTTTTCAATTGAAGTACTATCTAATGTAGTCAAATCAGGATGTGACCAACTATGACTTCCAATTTCGTGACCATTGAGTATAATCTGACGTAATTTTGCAGTGTACATGTAAGATGCAATTACAAAAAATGTACCCTTAAAACCATAGTCATTCATCATTTCGGAAATCTCGAGATGAGAAAGATTGTTGTCATCAAATGAAAAACACAATGCTGTTTTGGCATCATTTTTCCATTTAATAATGTTGATTTCATTGAAAACATTAAACATGGAAATGCTCCAATCAGATTCATCATTTAGTTTCACTGATGAATTGGTTGAATACAAATCATTACTATTCAAAATGAATAAGCATAATGAAATGAGAAAAAACGAATGCGATTTTAATAAATTCAAAGGGGTAGAAATAGTGTAGTCAATGACCTTTGTAAATAACCTTTTGAATTGTGTCATTTATTTTAAGTAAGTAAATGCCTGGAACTAATGCATTTTTCAACTTACTTTTAATATTGAAGTTTAAACATTTATTTCCAATCACATTTCCATCAAATAATGAAAATAATTCCCTGCCATCAAAATCACATAAATCGATTTTAATATTTTCTGGTTCAACTAAATTTAATTGAATAGACAGTTCATCCACAAATGGATTAGGCGAAAACGTAGTCTCAATCTTTTTCTGAATAGTTGAATTGGAAACAAATATTTTACTGGTTGCATAAAGTGTAACATTTTCGACCGTATTTACCACAAAATAAAGGGATGAGCGCAAATGAATAAATTCTTTTGAGAAACTATTAATATACACGTTACTATATTCGCAACTATGTTGAGAATCCCAGATTTTAAAACTTATTTCATCCCCAGAATTAAAACCTTGAGAATTATCACTTGAAGCTATTGCATTTATGGTATATATATCATCCGAAATATTTGAATCTAATATTTTAGTGACTCCGACACACAAATCGCCATCAAAAACTCCTATCTCATCCCCTATGTTTAAACTATTACCATCTACAAAAACAGAAAGAACTTTAATTAACATTGCATCATTCCCACTCGAATTGTTAATAAGTTGAAAATGAGTCTTTACTCCTGTTGCATATACATAGATGTAAGTAGTATCCGAATTTAATCTCCCGTCAGAAACATATAAACCAACTTTATATACTGTATCCTTTATTTCTCCAGGCACTTTAAGTTGGATGGAAGCATTGTACTCATCTTCAATGTTTAATTTTTTAGGAACTATCCAATGATAATATAATGCATCTCCGTCTGGATCTATTGATGCTGAACCATTAAGTAGCATACTATTACCAGATTCTATTGAAAAATCCATAGTATTTATGATTGCAATGGGTTTTACATTTATGTGTTCAACCATTACAAACATTACTCTTGACGTGTTTGTCGCTATGCCATCGCTAACAGTTAATATAAAGTGAAATGCTTTTTCAGAACTCACTTTTGGTGCTATAAAAAATGGATGAGCTGTATTACTCAGATTTAAGTCCATATCCTCTAAGCATTTCCAAGTAAATGTAAGTTTATCTCCATCAGGATCGGAACTTGAACTACCATCCAACGTAACGAAACTACCTTCTTTTACAACCAGATCATTACCAACCCTAGCGGTAGGTGCCCAGTTAACCTGTTTAATCGTCAATTTAACTTGACTCGTATTGAAGGAGATTCCATCACTAACAGTAAGTGTTAGAGTATAGGTTACATCTTTTGTGACCTCAGGTGCTTTTAAAATGGGATTTGGGCTGGTATATGAACTTAATTTCAAACTAGCTGGTGCACTCCACAAATAAGTAAGCGAATCGCCCTCTAAATCATAGGAATTGCTACCATTTAACTTAACAATAGTATTTTCATCAACAACCTGATTTACTCCAGCATTGGCAACAGGAGCTAAATTTAATTTTAATGAAATAACAGTATCTTTTTTAAGGTCTAAAGTAAGAATATACTTAGTTGCTAGTTCTTTTACTTTAGCTATTGGGCTCAATGAAATAAGCTTAGCTGATAATGTTTTAGGGATTTCAAAACTGATTAAGGATGAATCTAAATCACGATACTTGTCTTTAAGATAATTGTTGAAAGTAATACTAAGAGTGTCTCCTGAAAGTTTTTTATCCAATTTTACTTCTTGATATAAACTTTCATACTGACCACCATCTTTGATCGTAGTTACCCAGACATCACCTGTACTTGAATATTTTTTGACTGAATCAAGGGTCTGAATTAATATTTCTTGGCTTGTTGGTATGTAACCTTCTGAATCAGAACCATGTCCATTTAATAAGAACATATTCCCAGTTCTCATCGCACCTCTTAATTCAGTCATAATATTGGCAAGTGTCATTGCGCCTGTCGAAATAAGTGACAATGCCCAGCGTGCCCTTGTAACTGAACTATATTCAGAGTAATTTCTAATAAATAAGTACCTTTTAAAAGCAAGGCGAGTACTTTGTTCGGTTTTTAAATGTCCGGGTTCAGCCACGCTTACACAATGAATGCCCAAAGCTTTTTCAATTACTTCCTTCGATTTACTAAATTCAAACTCAATCTGAGTACTATCTAAAGTTGGTAACTCCAGGTGTGAGTAAGTATGACTTCCAACTTCATTACCCCATTGAAGTATTTCCTTTAAAGAATCAGTGTACATTTGTGAAGCAATGACAAAAAATGAAGCAGGATAGCCATAGCTGTTGACAAGTCTGGCTATCTTATTATGAGTCAAATTATTATCATCAAATGAAAAATTCAAACATGTTTTTGCACCGTATTTCCAGTGGCATAATTTTACATCATTCAGTAGCGTTTGAGATATGGGATAGTCTACTACATTATTCAAATTCAATACATTATCGGTACTTAGATTTTTTCCAAAAACGCTATTGCTAATAAGCAAAAAGCTTATTAGAACATACGAAAAAGAGCAAAGTAAGGATTTCACAAATATTTCCCTATTAATAATTTCCAGTACAAAATAAAAGGCTTTAACTAACAATCATCTTACTCTACAAATATAGAACTCTTTTTATTTATTTCAATACATTGATTCATAAATATCTATTACTCTTTTCCACTCATACAAAAGTCTTAAATCATCCGCTGGTATCGAATTGGAAAAATCATTCGTAGAGCGTAAAATGTGCTTTAGGTCCTCGAAGCTTGAAAAAAATATTCCACTATTATTTAATGTAAATCTGTTTTGAGGGTTATCATAGGACAATATTGGACGATGTGATTGAATCATTTCTACTAAAGATGGAGCAGTTCCACATAGTGTATGGGTATGAATATAAGCTTTGCAACATCTACGCACAAGGTCCAATTCGGGCTTATTATACAACCCGTCTATCAAAACTATATTGTTTTGCTTTGAATATTTGTCAAGTATTGAAATTCCATAATCAGACTTCGTGAAATTTGAGATTAATACCAATTTCTTGTTCAACCCAACAAACGACAAACACAATTCATCTAACTGGTTATCTTCAAGTGAACGGCTTATTGAAAGAAAAAATTCTTCATTTAAAAACGGATACCTTTTGACAAAGCTCTCATTTAATTCTAAACTCGTATCAATTTCTCCCCCGTAGGGTACAATACGAATCTCTGCATTATGATTTAATGGAGTGAAACGGTCATAATACTTGTTATCCAAAACAACATATTTAGCATATTTAAAGGATAGTCTAAAACAAAACTTCAAATACAATTTTGAGAAGTATCCGAACTTTGGCCGCTCCCATTCTATTCCACCTACATTCGCAATGATATTATTATTCTTGAAAATGCGAAGAATTGGCATTAGCGGCATTCCTTGAACACCAAGCAACAAAAGCGAATCAACCTGACTAAAACTTATTAATAATGACCAGAAGTCATAAAAAAGTCCGGGAAAGCCTGATGCTTTTAGATTAAGCCAACGAACTTGTACTCCTTCGGGTATGGTTATATCCTTTGGGCTATCTGCCGAGTTGAAAATCAGATATTCAATATTTTCCGATTTTTCCTCAGCTAATTTTCTGACCAACTGATCCCAACCACCATAATTAGCATATAATCCATGTGAGCCAATTATGGCAATCCTTTTCTTCTTCATATTCAATCCAGATATCCTTGATAATAATCCTTTATATATTCCTGTAATGCTTCTCTCCAATCACGCATTAAATTGGCATCTCTAATTTTTAGTTTTCTATTGTCCAATCTTTCACATGGAGGTCTTTCTGCAAAATATATTTCCTTAAAATATTCACTTGTAACAACATTAATTTTAATTTGATCTTTTAGTCCTATAATGCTTAAAAGTTCTTCAGTAACTTCCAATCGGCTTGTTTGTCCACCGCATACCATATTGTAAAGCCCCCAAAATTCTTTTTGAATCAAATATTTTACATTCTTTGCAAAGTCCTGAGTATAAGTAGGCGTTCCGTCTTTATCATTAACAATAAACAGTTCCTTCTTGCCTTCTTTAAGTTGCTTCATTAGTTTTTGTATAAACTTTTTGTCTTTGGAAGGACCTGAACCCATCATCCAACCAGCTCTACAAATCAAAAACCGATTAGCGTTTTCGCATACGAAGCGTTCCCCCATATATTTTGAGCGAGCATAAACCCCCAATGGATTAGGCAAATCCCAATCATCATACAATTCCTTTTTTCCGTCGAATATTCCAGCAGTACAAATATAAAGTAAAGGGATATTCAGTTCATTTGCAATATAAACAGCGTTCTCAACAGACATTGTATTAGTCCGATAGGTTTCATCTGCATTTTGCTCGCAAAATTCCAAATCGGTATATGCGCCTAAATGAAAAAGATAATCCGGTGCAAATTCTAGTACGTCCTTACGATAGGAATCCAAATCCCTAAAATCCAAAAAACTCAACCAAACATCATTAACATCTTTATCAGTACATTTCAACTCATATTCATCCTTGAATTGTGTATAGAACGCTTCACCAAGCATACCACCACATCCGGCCATGTAGATTTTCTTCTTCATTGTTATTTTAATTAAATAATACTTTAACTTCGATCCTTGATTTTTTTTGCGGGGATGCCTCCATAAATGGAATTTGCTGGAATATCTTTATTTACGATGCTTCCTGCTGCTACAATACTATTTTCTCCTATAGTTACTCCATCAAGAATAACTACTTTTGTTGCCAACCAAACACCATTACCTATATTTACCCCTTTTCTCGAAACTCCCTGTTTTGAAATTGGAATTTCAAGCTGGTCAAAATTATGATTTTCTGAAAAAATTGAGACATTAGGCCCAATTATCACATCATTTCCAATAACTACCTTTCCACGTACTTGGATAAAAGCATTTTGAGCAATCCCAACATTATTTCCAATTATTAGACCTTCTCCTAAATTGCTAATTACACCTGTACAATCGATAATTGATTTATTATGGATAGTGACGTTGTCGCCTATTTTAATTCCACTTCTTGACAAAGCATGTATTTCTACAAAATCACCAACTTGAAACGTTTTTCCAACTTGAATTTTTTGTTTAAAGGAGATTTTTGTGTGCCTACCCAAAAAAATAAGACCTGAGGATTTTTTTAGAAATAGTTTTAGTCTAAAACCTCGAAGACACTGAAGACCTTTTGCTATAATTATTTTTAATAGTTGTACGCTTGACAAATCTTCATCAATCTGATATTTCTGTCGACCTAATTTCCTTATTATTAGTTCAATAAATTTTCTCAGCATATTATTTTTCAGTTATCAAATTGTTGAATAACGTCATAAGACTTGAGTAGTGTTTTTCTTCAGAGCAATAAGAACTCACCCAATCCAGAGAATTTGATTTTAATATCATTAGTTGAGAATCATTTAAGTTCATTGCTTTAATCATTATATTACATAAGTCATTTGAATCACCGGGGTTAAAAAGATATCCATTATAACCATCAATAACCAACTCCGACAAACTACCTATATTTGAAGCTATAATAGGTGTCCCACATGATTGACTTTCAATTAATGAATTCGGCATATTGTCGTACCAAATTGAAGGGACAATTGAGAATTTACTATTTGAAACGAATTTAAAAATCGAGTTTTTATCCAATAACCCTACAAAACTGACATTTTCAAGATTGTCATTGATACATTCATCAATAAGCTTTCTTGCATATTCATTATTTATATTTCCGGCAATACTAAGCAAAGGTGTATGCCCCATCCTTCTCAATTGCTTTACAGCCTGAATCAAGATTGTTAATCCCTTATCTTCATCGATCCTGCCAATATAACTAAAATCATTTTCCAATTCCAATTTTAACTTCTTCCTATTTGTTCGATCTTCTGATAAAAAAAAGGTAGGGATATGAACAATATTATTGTTTCCGAAATAACGTGTCTTAGATATTAAATTTTTCATAAAAATAGAAGGGGTAACTATACTATCTATTTTTAATGTTAATCCTTTATAATAGGCATATTTTAATGCAAAAAAATTCAAAATAGATTTTGAATAGCTATTATGAATGCATTTGTGTTTAACTCCGTTCCACTGACAATCAATACATTCTGTGCATATTTGGCCATTCCTAAAAAATATATTCTTTGCACAAATCAATCCATAATCACTTAATCGTAAAACTGTAGGAATATTATGATCTTTACAAGAATCGAATACGGCATGCGTTAATTTTCCAAAATACTGTAGAATATATGCAATTTCAGGTTTTTCATTTCTAATTAATTTACTTAATTGCTGATAAACATCCTGATTATAAATAAAGTTTTTGGCAATTAAATATTTATCTACTATCCCTATGTCCTTCTGTTTGTTGTAATTAAAAACACTTTTATCTCCCAAAGGTTCAACAAAATATTTATCATATTCTGTTTTCTCATTTTGAACATAATTAATTGAAAATGGAATAACTGTATGCCCCTTCGATTCAAGAAGAGCTTTCAAATTAAAAAGATATCTTTCTGGGCCACTTAATGAGTGATATCTATAATGTATAAGTAATATTTTCAATTTTTTGATTTTAGATATTATGGGAAAAAGGGAGTAAAAATGGGATTTCATTCAAACTAAACCCATCATTTTTTTTTATATAATTGACAAATGGAATCTCATCAAGGTAATATTTTCACTTTTTTAGTAAATGCAGATAACATCCCTGATACATTTCTAAAATTTAGGTTTTTATTCATCCATTCAAATGAATTTTTGGACAATTTACTGCAAAGATCAGGGTCATTAATCAACTCTTCAAATCCCAAGAAGATGCTTTCTACATTATCAGGTTCAACAATTTTTACTTCTTTGCAATCATCAAAGTACAATGGGATATCCCCTACTCTTGTTATTAATACAGGCTTTTTACAAGCAAAATACTCTCCCAATTTTGTAGGGAAGCCAGCTTCTGCAAATACTCCATTAGGTCTAGTTAATGCTAGAATTTGACACTGATTTATCAAATTTGGTATTCTACTGAAAGCAACAAGTCCCGTAAAAGTTATATCATCTTTAACCCCTAAACTGGATGCAAGTTCTATTAAAGGTGGTAATACTGATTGCCCACGATTTGTTACATCACCAATTATAAGTAAGTGAGTATTGTCATATTTTTTATGTAAAAGTGAAAAGCTTTTTATTAAGTCAACAACTCCATCCTTTCGAGTTGGTGTTCCAGTATAACCTATTGTAATTGTGTTTTCAATAAATGGTTTCTCATTTTCACTTTGGAATAGAGAAGGGTCCATAAGATTTGGCAAAACATAAATAGGCTTTAATATATGTCTTTCTTTTTCAAGATAGTTCTTTAAATAATGAGAAGCTACAAAGAATCCATCTGCATATTTAGAAAGATATTTAATTCCCAAATAGAAATCCGTCCATTTAATTCTTGCTAATGACCAAAAATTAGTATTGGGCTTTTCATAAAACTCAGGCAGAATCACTATTAGCTTTTTCCCTAAAATTTTACTTAATAAAAAAATACTTAAATATCTAGAAAATACAGTATTATAAATAATAATTATGTCTAATTCACTTTTAAAAGATTCTTTTAATATAAAGCCAATGGTATTAATGAAACCTAAAAAAATATCAAGTGCTTTACCAATAAAGTTCTGAGGATGATTCAAATAGGCTAAATGTTTGAAACGAACATTCTCAACCTTTCCGCTTCTTTTTACATTAGAATCAATGTTTTTTCCATAGTTGTTACCAGTTGGCATAACAACTTCAACATTATTCCCCTCTAAACTTAATGATAGTGAAAAATAGCGCAAAAGGTTAGCAGATGCACCACCATACGGGAAGTTATCATACGTTATGATTCTTATATGACTCATCTGTGCTACTTTTTCCAAACAGTTCTATTAACATAGTCCGTATAGCTTAAAATTGCTCTAACTACTTTGATAGAGAAATTGTTGACATCATAGTCATTTACAATTCGAGTGACCCTTGATTCTGAACTATGTTGTGACACTACAACATCAATAGATTGGATGACTCGGTCTTTCTTTAGGCCACTCATTATGAGTGTACCCTCATCCATTCCTTCTGGTCGTTCGTGTGCTTGACGTATGGTAATTGCAGGAAAATTCATGATTGAGGATTCCTCAGAAATCGTTCCACTGTCAGAAATAACACAATAAGCATTCTGTTGCATCTTATTATAGTCAAAGAATCCCATCGGTTTTAGGAACTGGATGAGTGGGTTTATGTTGTCACGATGCAAACTTTCTAATTTTATACGTGTTCTTGGATGTGTAGAAACAATTATAGGGTATTTGTACTTTTCTGCAATTGCATTTAGCGAGTCCAACAAATCATTGAAATTTTCGGGCGAATCTACGTTTTCTTCACGATGTGCACTCACTATGAAGAACTTTCCTTTTTCAATTTTAAGTTCTTCTAAGATGTTAGACATTTCGATTTCTTTAGAATGATATTCCAGAATTTCCTTCATCGGTGAACCAGGCTTTATAATGGTATCGGGCCGTATGCCTTCAGCTAACAAATACCTCCTTGCATGTTCTGTTAGAGGGAAATTAATATCACTTAAATGATCCAACACTTTTCGATTTAATTCTTCGGGCACTCTTTGATCGAAACAACGGTTTCCGGCTTCAAAATGGAAAACAGGGATTTTACGTCTTTTTGCTGAAATTACAGCCAAGCAACTGTTGGTATCACCATATAACAATAGGGCATCAGGTTTTTCTATTTCAAAAACATCATCTGATTTTGCAATGACATTTCCAATCGTATAAGCTACACTCTTGCCAGCTACATCAAGAAAATAATCAGGTTTCTTTACTCCTAGATTTTCAAAAAACAATTCATTTAGCTCATAGTCGTAGTTTTGGCCAGTATGAACCAAGACATGATCAACAAATTTTTCTAATTCTGCCATTACACGACTCATTTTAATAATTTCAGGCCGTGTACCTACAATGGTCATCACTTTCATAAACAAATGTTTTTATTAAATATTCAAGTACATATTTTTTTTGGAATAGAGATCTTGCAACATGGATTTCCACGATGGTATTTCGGGATTCAGTATTGATCTTAGTTTAGATGAATCTAATGTTGGTTTATGAATGTGCTCATCGTCACGTATAATTTCTATGTTTAATTTGTATGCTTCTTTAGCTAAACTTAAAAGCTCAAATTTGGATATTGGGACCTCTGGAGAAAGATTATATAATCCATTGAGTTTTGGGTATTCAAGAATGACCTTCTTAATGAATCTTGATAAGTATATGGTTGAAACTCCAGAATACATGGTATTTGCAAAACCTTTAATTTGCTTCCCTTCTTGTGCCAATAGCCATTCCAAAAGCTCGGATTTCTGAAAAAGTTCTTGCCCAATAAACGATGAGCGAATAGTCAACGTATGATCATAGTTTATTTCCCCAAGTGCTTTGGTTCGACCATACATATCGGATGCTGTCGTTAAACTGGTTTCAGTATAGTTGCCTTCTCTTCCATCAAACACACAGTCGGTACTGAAATGTATGATGCGTTTTTTGTGAATCTCTGCCCATTGTGCTAATTTATGGGGGAACAAGGCATTCACAGATAATGCATCAATTGGATTCAGAATCTCTTTTTTGCGTTTTGTAATACCAACACAATTAAGAATAACATCAGGGTTAATTGCCTTGAATATTCCCGTTAAAGCAGTAAAGTCCTGCACATCCACTTCATCAATAAATTCGGGACCGGCAAACAATGGGTGATCACCATATGAGTTTTTTGATCCATGCAACGTCCCAAAAACTTCGAAATTGCTATTTAAGGTAAGACAAAGCTGATGACCAATCAAACCAGATGCACCAAGAATCAAGACTCTCATAATAATGGCTTTACGTATGAACTCAATTCCTGTCTAACATATTCGAGAGACAATAATTTTTCTATTATTTGATCAATTGTAAGAAGCGTGGTATTATGTGAGTTATAATCATCAGATTCTGAAGTTTTTATATCTCCCATTTCGAAATATTTCCCATAATTGAGATCTCTATTATCCGCTGGAATCCGATAAAAGCCTCCTAAGTCTTCTGCTTTTATCATTTCTTCTCTAGTGCACAATGTTTCATATAATTTTTCACCATGCCTGGTCCCAATTACTTGTATTGGATTGGGAGCATTAAATAGCTCTTTGATGGCAACTGCCAAATCTCCAATAGTAGAGGCTGGTGCTTTCTGCACAAGCAGATCTCCCTGATGTCCATTATTAAAGGCAAACAATACTAAATCGACAGCTTCATCTAGGGACATCAGAAAACGTGTCATATTTGGATCTGTTACAGTAATTGGTTGTCCCGATTTGATTTGTCCAATAAAATGTGGAATGACAGAACCACGTGAGGCCATTACATTACCATAACGTGTAAGACAAATTCGTGTGCCTTCCTCTGGGATGTTACGAGACAACGATATTGCAACTTTTTCCATTAAAGCCTTGCTAATTCCCATTGCATTAATTGGATATGCCGCCTTATCTGTGCTCAAACAAATCACGCTTTTCACATTATTGGCTGTTGCTGACCTTACAACATTGTCCGTACCAAAAACATTGGTTCGAGTTGCCTCAATTGGAAAAAACTCACAAGATGGAACTTGTTTTAATGCTGCAGCATGAAAAACATAATCTACACCTTTCATCGCTGAATCAACACTTTCGTAATTACGAACATCTCCAATATAGAACTTTACTTTTGGATCGCCCAAACTCACCCGCATATCATGTTGTTTCTTTTCGTCCCTAGAAAATATTCGGATTTCTTTGACTCCTGTATTTAAAAACCTTTGTAGAACGGCATTACCAAAAGACCCGGTACCACCTGTAATAAGCAAAATTTTATCTTTAAACATAATTTCAACTATTTTTTACCAATTTAATTTCAATTTTTTTGCGATTTTCTTCTTGAAAAACAAGAGGCATTATAAACAATATATACAACATGGGTTCAAAACTAGGGGTGCCTTTTAAGATACAAAGAATGATAAAAGGGAACAATGCAAGTAAATAGTACGTCCTCATTTTAGGGTCAAATCTACGGTATTGTCGTTTAAAGGTTGTAACAAAAAAAGTTATCAAGGGAATAACTCCGATAAGTCCAAACCATGCTGCAAAGTCTGCAATAAAAGCATGTTGGCCTACTTGATTATCATTTGATGTTCCAAAAATTGGGTTTTTACTGAATGCATTCCACGAATCTGAATACAAATTATTTCGGTTACTTAGTTGCCCTTCATTATCGCCTACATCAATTGACTTCTGGATATCGTTAATCTTATCAAAAACCGGTGTTTCCATGAAAACATATTTTATTGACTCCAAACCAGAAATCATTGTATTTTTATTTAGAATGGGCAATAGAATTATAAGGAACGAAAATATAATAATAATATCCTTTTTTTTCTTTCCTGTCATTAACAAAGATATTGGAATAATTATTGTTGATAAAATAAGAATTGTTCCAAATGATGATTTTAGTATAAGAAAATACAGCAAACAAATCAAGCAAAGCCATAATAACTTCGATTTCTTAGAATTAGTGTTTCTAATATTGAATATAAGAACTGGAAACAAAGGAGGAATTGAATGCAACAGCCCATAATTAATCAATCCCATTCTTTGACCAATTTGAGCCATTCCCATGTCGTGCTCATTTGTTGCTATTGCCATATCTCTTACAATATCTGGATTGATGATTAATTGGGGAATAGTGAATATGGTGGTAACAACCAACACGATCAAACTAGCTATCATAATCATTCTCAGCCCTTTTATATCTTTATTGCTAAGGAAAACATTGAGCAAACTCAATGCAAAAAACCAGTACATAAATAGAAGAAAGAACCATTTAAAATCAAACCCTTTTAAAATAACATTGATAAAAACAATGGCTTCAAAAATGAAGAACCATAAAGTCGATTTATTTAAGAATGCTTTTGGGTATAAAATAATTGAAGCGAAGATCGTACCAAAAAACAAAGCAATATCTGGAATATTCACATACCCCGAAATAAATTGAAAAGTTTCAACAACAATTACAAAAATTGTAATGTATCTGAATATTAACTTCTTATTCATTATTTTGGCTAATATGCAATAAGTATTCTTTCCAATTTCCAATATCAGTCCATGCTCCATCATGCACAGGAAAAACACCTACCCGCCTACCTTCTTTATATAACTTTTCAATTAAATAAGTGATGTGAAAAAATGTGTCTGTAGGTATTTCAGCAATTAGATGTGGCTCAAGAATATAAAATCCAGTATTAATCTTGAATGAATATTCAGGCTTTTCAACTAATGACTCAATTAATCCATCTTCTTTTGTCTGGATGGTTCCATAAGGAATTTGAATGGATTTAACCGCTGCGACAACAGTGATTTCGTTCTTGTTAGCTCGGTGATATTCAAGTATTTCGGCATAATCTTGCTCAATTAAAATATCACAATTGGTAACAAAAAAAGTAGATTTAATCTTATTGTTAAGCAAATGCAAACTGCCTGCCGTACCAAGTGGTTTGTCTTCTTGGAAATATTGAATGTGATAATCTGGATTTTTTAATGAATCGATATAATAACGAATCATATCAGCCTTATAATTCACTGAGATGAAGAAATCCGAACATCCACACGTCAAAAATCTATCCATAATATCTTCCAACATGGTTTTATTATTGATAGGAATTAAGGGTTTGGGCAGTACATTGGTGAGTGGCGCCATTCGGGTACCTTTACCACCAGCCATTATTACCACCGGAAGTTTAAGATTAACACTATTTTCCTTGCGTTGCTCACTAAAAAGGGTTTCCCATAAAATGACATCTACAATCTCATTATCGTCTGATAAAATGGGCATAAACTCATTTCTCCTTTGTAGCATCGATTGCTTGATTTGTTCCTTATCATCAAGTACATGAGCAACAGTAACATCCACACGTAGTATCCCTGAAATAGAAGTATTAATATCTATATTGTTGATAATAGCTCGCTGTATGTCACCAATACTAATTAAACTGTAGAACTTTTTATTCTTAGTCACAATTAAAAGCCGATGCTTCGTAACATCCATCTTTTTAAAAACAGACAAAATACTATCATCAAGGTCAACACATAAATAAAGAAAACTATCGTTCATAATTCTTTCTTTTTTGCTGGACAACCAAACCAAGTTTCACCTGAAGGCACATTCTTTGTTACTACGGATCCCATACCTATTGTTGCACCTTTCCCAATAGTTTGATGACCTCTAAATGTTGAATTTGGAGCAACCCATACATCATCCTCAATAGTGGTTGATCCGGATATATTCACTTGCGCAGTAATAATCACATTTTTACCAATCACAACATTATGAGCAATATGGCACAAGTTGTTTATTTTAGTGTTGTACCCAATTATTGTATCCGATAATGCTCCCCTATCTATACAGGTATTAGCTCCAATTTCAACATTATCATGAATTATAAGCATGCCAAGTTGGGGAAATTGGGTTAGATTACCATTATTGTCTTTTTCATAGCCAAAACCATCATAACCTAAAACAGCTCCTGGATCAATAGTTACGTTATTACCAATTATTACTGGATCGTTAATTACTACATTTGGGTGAATAACCACATTCTCTCCAATTTTGCAAGCTCCAATAACAACATTTGCTCCAATGAATGCATTTTTTCCAATGACTGCATCAATATGGATTTTGGCCGAAATGTCTATGTTAGGTTTTGGGCGTTCTACAAAAAAATGTTGGCCGATTTCCAGAATACAATATTTTGGGTCGGCAACGTGTATCAATATCTTACTCTGATTTGCTAACTTCTGACTGAAGGGAACCGATTCGTCACATATCATTACCTTAGCATTGGAATTCTCTGCGTATGAGAGCTTATTCGAGTTATCAATAGAAATCCAATCAAGAGAATGATTCGTTGTATTCTTTACAGAACTGATATTTCTAATTGAAAATTCAACGATTTCCCCAGATAGTTTTAGAACCTTTTCCCCCAGAAAAGATACAATTTGGTTTATTATAATATCTTTTTCCATATTATTGATAAATTGGGAATTCGTTTAAATTAAAAATAAGATTCTCAGGGATTGGTGTGTTGTAAAAATAATGATTGATTACGGCTTTGTAATTTTCTAAAAGTATTTTAGCATTGGTTGTATTATCATACGTTTTCTCAATGAATTTTTTTGCCCGAGATGATATTTCAAGAGCATATTCAGGATTATTTAGAAGGAACAACATGCTTTTTGCAAGACCATCAATATCTCCGATTTCGGAAATCAGAATACTTTCGCCTTCACTATTTAAATAGGGTGTCCCCGATGTTTTATAAGTAACAACTGGAATATCTAATAATATGGCTTCTATTATTGAGCCAGGTACAACATCTAATTTTACAGGTAAAACGGCTATTCGTGATTCCGTTACGCGTTTATACATATCAGAATGGACTGGGAAGAATGTATCGAAAACAATATTCTCACTCAAACCAAGTAGTTTTATCTTCTCATCTAATAGTACTTTGTATGTGGTTGAGCAACGTCCAATAATGTTTAATGTCGATTTTGGCTTTTTCTTAAGGACAAGTGCAAATGCTTCAAGTAAATCCTCTATGCCCTTTTTCTTCGCAACTCCAGCAAAAAAAACAAAATCGAACTTTTTTGGTAAATGTTCTAATAATTCTGGTTTTTCAATCGAATAAAGATTCTTAAAAAGTATAGCCTGAGGCTGGTATTTCAAAATTAAATCATGATGCATTCTACCTGAACAACCAAAATAGCGCATTTTTTTAAAAATTGACATTTCAACATCCCTTATATGAGGCACTAAACTATCACTATATGAATCGCGTAATGGATTATTATAAACAGTTTGAGCGGAAACATACACAGGGATGTTTTTAATATCGAGAACTGAAATCGAATAATAGGGATTTTCTGCACCGATTAAATTGACAATAGTAGGTTTAATACTATCAATGAATTTGCTAATAAAATATCTATTTAATTTAAAATTGGGTTTTCGATTGAAATACAGAGCATTAGGTACGTCAATATGTATTAAAGGCAGATCGGCTTTAAAGAAATGATAATTGATCCCTTCCAAATTGAATTCACAAGTGTATTTTTTCAATCCCTTCATAGGAGAAATAATATGAAGCTCTACATCGTTGAAATTCTTAAACTCATTGATTTGATTTGTTACCCATGGCGCAAAATCGAAATATTCCAAAGGTTTACGTCCCCTGATTTTTGCAATTATGTTTATGAATTTTCTATTTGATAATGGTAAGTGGCTTCTAATATCAGCATTTGAGAAGTGGCAAATCCATACTGTTTTTAATTTATTATTTGTTCCAGATACCATATGCCTTTCGATTTATTAACTTGTAAACTTGAACTACATCAATAATTGTTGTGAATTTTCCAATCACTGATGCCCAAACAATACCAGCGACTCCAATTTCCTTTGTTAAAAAGATTGCAATAGGGATAAATAATAACAATCGTAGCCAAACTGTGAACATGCCTAGCTTTAGTTTGCCAAAACCATTAATAAATGCTGAATATACAGCTGAAAAGCTAGACCATCCAAAATCAAAAAATAGTGCAATAGAAAGGATCGTTGGTATATGAACTTTATTCCCTACCCAAAGATGATAAGCCCAGGAACTTATAATTAACTGTATTATTAGTCCAACTAAAAATACAATTCCAATTTTATTCATTTTTTTCAACGTGTTCTTTAACCAATCGAAATCCTCTCGTACATATGCATCAGTAACAGCAGTCCAAATGGGATTGATCATAATTGACAGGGCCATATATGATATTGAAAAATATTTATACGCTATGTTATATTGCGTAACTTCGTTTGGTGATAGAACTTGTGCAATAATAATGTTCGATGTTGAAAATAGGATCAATGATGCAATTTGAAATACGAAGAATTTAATTCCTAGTGAAAGCAGTATCCTAGTATGTTTAAAATGTACAAATGATAAAGACGGTCTTAAATGCTTAAATCTTCCACTAAAGCCAATAAAAGTAAAAAGTAGAAGTACTAAAACAGGTACAAAACTTAGCACCCATCCAAGAACTAACAAGTCGCCTTTAGTGGTTTTCATCAACACTAAAATGATAGCCAAGCTAATTATATTTCCAATTGGATTAAGTGAGTCATTAACAGCAGTTAATTGATGTGCGGAATAGATATTTCCAATTAATTGAAAAATAAATCTCAAAATGAAAAATGAAAAAATGACTAATGCAAGTAATGATAATTTATGAACGTCAACGTGTGATGTATTTAGTATGTGACCCCAATTTAATAAGGGATTGATGCAATAAAATAGCAATAATACGAACCCAAATACAAGTATAAGAATGGCATATGTTGTACTTACATATTCTTTGGCCAATTTAATATCATTTTTTGCAATAACTTCCGTTAATCGGTTTCTAAGTCCATTTCCTAAACCAATGTCAAAGAATGAGAACCAACCAATAATTGAACTTAATGTCAACCATACGCCATACTCCTCTGTCCCTAAATAATTGATTAATAATGGCACATAGATCAGCCCTATTACAATACTAATGCCCTTAAGGATAAGTGACGCTGCAATGTTTTTTTTTGCCTTAAGCGTACGCTCATTACCTTTATTGAAAAAAGCGCCAAAGTAATCCTTGATGATATTAAAATTTATCATATAGTGTTATAAATGCTTCTGCGTAAGTAACCCCAATCCTACTTCCTCGAAAACGTGACAAGGCTCTTATTGATGATAATGAACGAGGGAAGGGTTCTTCCATTATTTCAGTATTATAATATTGCATTATTTCAAGTTTCTTTTCAAGATGGTCGGAAATATCACTAAAGGTGTTAGGAACAAATGCATTATTACTGTTTGCCGGGGCGAATTCTGTTTCGGACAAGGTTTCAAACAATAATAACCTTTCAATAAATGGGAATCGGAAATTTTTAGTGCAACTATAGATTGCCTCAAATGCAACTCGATGATCGGTATGAACATCTCCATAATGTTGGAAATAGATTATTTGAGGTTTAATTTCATTAATGACCTTCGCTATTTTTTGAATTAAATCTCCAATTGGATAGGTATCAAGAGCGGTTGTTAATAAATCAAGTTGCGTAAAACTTGTAAATGAGTATGCTTTTGCAACTTTCTGAATATTTTCACTTTCAATAGCGTCTATATTTTCTATATGATTTATTTTTTCATTTGGACGGGTGAGAATAAGCCAATAGGTAGAATCTCCTAACATCTTATGTTTTAAAAGCGTTCCACCACAACCTAATGTTTCGTCATCAGGATGAACAGCTATTACAAGTATTTTTTTCATAAATTAGAATCTATATTTAAGTAGATAGTTTTTGTAGATGTTTGCTTTTTCAGCATTATTATTTCCCCATT
>Ga0302213_1000503_pt1 | contig 21606 bp, 17 predicted proteins | sample II_Fen_N1_2_FD_194583 | JGI IMG/M metagenome (GOLD analysis project Ga0302213, IMG submission 194583) | Peat permafrost microbial communities from Stordalen Mire near Abisko, Sweden - II_Fen_N1_1 | ecosystem: Environmental > Terrestrial > Soil > Wetlands > Permafrost | place: Sweden: Abisko...
AACTATATATGAAATTACTAACGGAAAGATATTAAGAATCGAATTTGATATCTGATAAAATTTTATTTTACCTACTGCGCCTATAGAGTTAGACATAGTTATATATAGTTGCTCAATAACGCTTCTGATTAATGCAAGTCGACAAAATAAAATAGCATAATCAGGAATATTTTTCAGCCAAAATTTAAAGATATATGGCATCTCTATAAAAACAGGAATCATAAACAGAATTGACAGATAGAAAGACATTTTAGCTCCTGTCATAGAGATCAATAACATCTTTTGTCGGTCTCCTCCGCCTTCACTTTTATCAATTACGGGGTTTATCGCCTTGAGCATATTCATTGCAAATGCACCAAGCTGACCATTGACCTGTGCCGCTACACCCTGTGCTGCATTAATAACTGTTCCAAAAAACATATTTATAACAATCCCGGTTCCGTAATTAGCAACAATACTGGTCGATGATCCTAAGAATGTCCAACCAGCAAATTTAGTCATCTCTGAAAACACCGGTTTACTAAAATGCTCCTTCAAATCAACCCGACACTCTAAATACATTTTTTGACAATAAACTGCTCTAATTATAAGCAATAAAACAGACAATAGTGTCATTAACAAACCAAATAAGATCAACTTATCAAAACTTGTATAAGTTACATAAAATGCTATTGCCAGTTTTAATACAGCCTCGACTATTCCGAATAATGCAAAAACAAACATGTTTTCGCGAGCATTTAAAGCAGCATCGTAAGGAACAGATATAATCGTAAAGAAAGTACTTATAATGGTAAATTGATAGATTATTTTAGCTACCGTAACACGGTCCGAAGGAATCACTAAAATACCATTAAACAAATAAAAGCCTACAACTTCCAATAATAATAAGATCAATATTGCAATAGTAATATGTAATACTACACTTACATTAAATATTGTTTTCACTCTATCAGGATCTCCAGATCCTTGCGAGAAGGACATAAACCGCTGAGTTGCTGAGGCCATTGCAGTATTCAAAAAAGTTAGCATAGAAATTGCTCCTGCCACTACATTGAAAATACCAAAATCAACAACGCCTAATGCCGCTAAAATCAAACGGGTACTATAAAGAGATATAAAAACGGTTATAACCATTCTTGCATAAAGAATGCCGGTGTTATTTGCGACTCGATGAGCAGACTCCATGTATAAGAATTAATTTTAAAAACTATTTTTTCTCTGATTTATATCCATATTCGTATTTTCGGCTTAAGCCATAACGATAATCTCTGTTATTGTCTACTCCATTCAATACGAAATACATATTTTTCAGCTTTTTATTTATATATAAATCTGTAGCTTCTTCTATGTTTCTTTTATGTGTAAAGTCAGCTCTTACAATATAAAGACTTGCATCTGCAAAACGATTCAGTGTAAAACCATCCGAAACTACACCGATTGGGGCTGTATCAATTATAATATAGTCATATTGTTCTCTTAATTCAATCATCAATTTATCAAGTGACGGTTTAGCCAATAACTCATTGGGATTTGGAGGTACAGGTCCAGCAGTAATCACAGAAAGATTCGGATGAATACCTGATGGCCTTATCAATTGCTCTTTGTTTAAATGCTCAGTAAGAAATAAAGTTATACCTGATTCGTTACTTAATGAAAGATATTCAGCCAACTTTGGTTTGCGGATATCCAATCCTATAATCAATACTTTCTTATCTAGCAGGGCTAGACTAACCGCCAGATTAATAGTCACAAATGTCTTACCTTCTCCACTAACACTAGATATTATATTAATCACTTTCTTTTCCGGACTATCTAATACAAATAATAGATTGGTTCGTAAAAGGCGAACTAATTCTGTAAAACTATCGGTACTATTTTCTTTTATAATTACATTCTCCTTTTCATCAACTTTTGGAATCTGACCTAAAATAGGTACAATCGAAAGCTCTTCCAGTTCTTCTTTGTTTTCAATCTGGAAACGAAGCATATCTTTTATTTTAATTACCACGATAGGAATTATAAGACCTATGAATAAGGCAATAGCTAAAATTATTGATTTTCTTGGAGAAACAGGAGTTCCGGTGCTATTTGTATTATCAATCATTTTTGCAATAGGTTCCACAATAGACATATTCATGTATTTCTCTTCTTTTTTCTGAAGCATATACAAAAACAGTCCTTCCTTCACTCCTTGCTGACGTTTTATTTCATTATACTGACGTTCCTGACGTGGTATAGCCCTGATATGAGCGGCCGTTTCCTGATTTTTTGACAACAAGTCTCTAAGAATTATCTGTAGATTATTTTTCTCATTTCGTACGCTTGCCTGCACCGTATTAAACATAGATTCTATCTGATTAGTCAAATCAATCATTGCCTGATTGCTACTTGAGGCAATACGCGAAAGGCGATTACGTTCGGTCAATAGCCTGTTGTAATTGGTTATCAACTCACTAAGACCTGCAGTCTGAATGCCTGTACTTGCCGGCAGAAGCTGATATTTATTTTCCTTTTTGTGCATATAGTCATCAATATCAGAAACAATGGCTAACTGAGATTCTATTTCCAACCGTTTTTGGTCGAAACTACCGGTTTGTTGTATAAACATATTGCCTTGAGACTGAATATCAGTAATCCCCTGAACCTGTTTGTAATTCTCTGCTTGAGATTCGACGTCACCAAGTTGTTTACTCAAGATCAGAAGACGGTCATCGATAAACTGGGCAGTTTTATTTGCCATAGCAATTTGTTCATCTACATCATTTCTGTTATAGATTTCTATATATTTCTTTAAAAAATCCTTTCCTAATTGTACATCTGGGGTTGTAAATGTAACAGCCACTACCGAGGTCGTTTTTGATGTCAATTCTAGTTTTAGCCCTCCAAGCATTTCAGCTGCTTTGCTCGATGGGCTTTGAATGCTTACACCAATGAGCATATCTTCAGTTGGTCTAAATTGCCCACGAGAAATATAAATTTTACCAAATGGTAATATCACTTGGTTATCCGAAATTGAAGCTTTAACTTTATACTCTTTGTCTTGATATATACCGGAAAATTCATACTCACCATAGGGGTGGACTAAAATTTCGAACTCATAACCAGCTGTCATGTTTTCCAATACAGCTGTCGGCACACGAAGAAGTATGGGGCATTCAGAACCATATAATATTTGTTGGTCGTATTTTCCAATCTGAGGATATTTACGATCTACACCCAAAGTTTTTACTAATTGAAGAGTACCTCGCTCGGTATAATTTATGTACAAATCCAGTTCACGAACTACCTGCTCAACTAGTGTTGATGTTTTTAGTATTTCCAACTCGTTATCAACATTATTCTTTTGCGTATAAAGACCTAATTCTTTAAATGCACTCAATTCTGGTTGGCCTCCACCTTTTTGATCATCTTTCAGCAAGATAGAAGTATCAACTTCATAACTTGGCAGGGTAAATTTCAACTTAACAACCGCAACTATCAAACATAAAGCTATGCTAACTATAAACCATTTCCAGTATGACAAATATTTAAAGAAAATACCAAGAAAATCTATTGGTTTTTCAAATTCTTCTTCTGACTCAGAGTACTTATTCATATTCAATTATTTATAATGGACTTTATGGTATTTATACAAATATATTCAACTTTATTTTTATTATAGTTTGATGCTGAAGACGGTGAACACTAAACTTGTTAGCGTAAGCAAAACAGATAAGGACGAAATTCCAAATGATTCAGCTGCACCATAATTTGAAGACCTTGATCTTGATTTATTTGGTTCTACATAAACCACATCATTTTGTTCCAAATAGTAAGCAGATGAATAAATTACATTTTTATCACTTAAATTTATCGTAATATACTCTTTAGAACCATCAGCCTTCTCTCTAAGCACTTTTACGTTATCACGTCGTCCGTATATCGTTAAATCACCGGCTAATGCGAGTCCTTCAAATATTGTAAGTTGCCCATTATTTGTCTCAAATTTGCCTGGCCTCTGAACTTCTCCTAATATATTAACTGAATAATTTGTGAATCGTATGGTTATTATGGGAGATTCTTTCGTAAATGCAGCTGAAAGTTTTGTGTGTAGAATTGATTCTAACTCATGTCGGGTGAGTCCGACAACTTTTATTTTTCCGAATATAGGGAATTCAATTTCTCCATTATTATCCACTTCATAAGTTTGCAATATTGGTGGTGATGAAAGAGCTGTTTGAGTTGCCGCCTTTTCTATCTGAGGCATTATGAGATTATACATTTTTGAAGCCTCAGGCTCGGAACTTACAACTGTTATACTAAGCAAATCTTTCGGTTTAATTCTTGCTTCATATAAGCTTGCAGGAATCATTGGCATATTCGCAGATTTCTTTGCATTAGGATTTACTTTTTGGAAGTAGGCAATATCTTTTCCTGGTGCACAAGAATACATGAAAAGTAGGCTGAAAAACAGATACGCAAAAATTTTAGTTTGTTTACAACACATAATAAATGACTTTATTGAATTAAAATTAAATTTCACACAAAAGAATAACTACATTTATCGTTATGCATATTTCAAATATGTTTTATTCTACGAATATGATCGATTGAATAGGATTGTATTAAATTTCAGAACTCGTATTTTACGCAAAAATGTTCGTCAATCCCAGATAGAATCAACCAATTAGAATAAAGTTACGAAAGAATATAATGTTTATTACATCTGTAATAATGTATGGCAAACTATTTCATTAACACACAAAAGTGAATAAGCTAGGAAATATCAACAATGATCTGTCAGTATTTTTTTAAAATACACTATCAACAGACAGCTTAAATTATTGATTAATTCTAATTTTTGAGTCGTTCAAACTGCTACTAATTAAAAATATAAATATCTTAAAAATTTACAAAATATAATCCATCAATTTTATTTAACTGTAAATTTTGCATTGAGATATAGAATATCTCTTTTTAGAGTTAACAAGAGTAAGGACAAAATGTTTTAATCTGAATATAATTATTGCTCCTCAAACATCAATAAATAGTAAGATAGTTACAGAATATTCTATTCTTCAGGTTGATATTTTAACAGTAACTTTTTCAAAAACTATATAACACAACATAAAAAAACCCTTTCAAAATTTATAATTTTGAAAGGGTTGGATGTTACAAGAAAAAAAAACGATGGATTATCCGACTCTTATTTTTCTTACTTCCAGGGTCTTATTATCTTTTGAAATTTTCAACAAATAAATACCTGCAATAAGATTACTAGTATTAATTTCTGTTCTATTGCTACTTATTGATTGGTCAACAATCATTTGTCCATTCAAATTATAGATAGATATTTTCTCGTTTCCAGGATTCTCAAAAGTTATAACTATCGATTTTCCGAAAACTGGATTAGGAAATATCTTGTAAATTGTATTGGTTGGTAGCGGTTCTGTCTCTGTAGTAACACCTTTAGCCTTTGCAATATTCTGAGGTAGAATTGACGCATTTAGTGTCGGATCAGAAATATTTGTTTCAAGTCCGTTAATAGGGCCACAATTGCTATTCGCTTGAATATTCAATAGATTTCCTTCAGTTGTAGAGTAATAAACTCTATTATTTCTTATCGTATTAGAGGAACAATCAACTTTCCCTTCATCAAAATTGTACATAATTAAACCCGCCGTTTGATTAGCCGGATTTGCCGTTGCACGATCCTGAAATAAAATATTATTTTCAAAGACAATATTATTTCCACCTGCATTTCCGATACCTCCTCCTACAACATTAACAAGTATGTTGTTTTTGACAAGAACGTATGACCCCCCATTATCACCAACCGTTATAGCTCCTCCAGTGTGGTTCTCAGAATTGTAATCTCCACCTCTAAACCAATTGCCAATAATCTGAATCGAGTCATTAACAGATCCATATGTTTTGAAAAGACTTACAATGTCATCAACATGCGATTGAAGATGTATACTTTCAAAACTATTATAGTTTATTTGGTTACCACCTCCGCCATTGATACCTGCAAATTGTACAGAATGATGCCCGGGCCAACCTCCAATAATATTCTTAAAATAGTTGTGACTGACTTTAATACCGGAACAAGTACCTCCATTGAAAGAATTTCCTGTGTGGCTATTAACGAACACACCATCAGCTACCGAATCAAATACACAATCTTCTATTACTAAATTTTTAGCATTTTCAGCTGTAATAGCTTTGTATGCTGATTTTGAAAACTTACAATTCTTAATTGTAATATTGGAACATTCCCATAATTGAATATTATCCTGACTTAGCTTTGTAAAACTTAGCCCACTAATAACTTTACTGTCCACACCAAACCAAACAATTGATCCTGATGGAGTATAAGGGCCTGTGTATCTGGTTCCCTGACCAAAAGACAGCATGTGAGTTATGAATATCATCGTTGAAATTAAGACAACTTGTTTCTTTATTTTTTTCATTTGTTATTTGTACTTAATTGTTGTGATTTTCAGGGAGTACATTAAAGCTTAATCGCCTGTTTATTATTTTAATTACTAGCTCAAAAAAATTCCCTACAACAAAAGGCGTGAATTATGTAACTTATTTATAAAATTGTGTAACATTGATACATTCCAAAACACCTATTTTTGTTTCAATAAATTTCTAACTCAATGCATTTTTTATAATTTTTTTAAGCTGATTCCAATTTATTTAGATTGCTTTTATATTTGTAATTCTCATTCAACCAAAGGTGTGAATTATGTAACTTATTTATAAAATTGTGTAACATTGCTGCACTTCAAAACACCTACTTTTGTTTCGATAAACTTCCGACTCACTGCATTTTTTATATTTTTTTTAATACTGACTCCGACTTATTCAGATTGCTTTTGTATTTCTAATTTTCATACTCCAAAGATACACAAAGCAGCGTATACTACTGGAATATAGCCTATTGAAGCAGTAATTCTAATCGCTTGTAGTTTAAACTCTGACTAATTATATGCTTTTCTGTCAAAGTTGTCAATTCGCGGAAAGAGTTAAATATGCATAAGAACAAAACTCATCTCTACGTAAACTTCAAATAAACAAACACATACAGCAAATTAGCGGCTAATAATGCAGACATAATTACTGTTTTGTTACTGTATTAACCCGATTATTTCCAATATATTATTACATCAAATCAGAATAATTATTTATTTACACATCCAACAAACGGAGACATGCTGAGAAAAAGTATAAATTCCATTAACTATATTTGCATTTTTTAATTGTATTCAGATTGAATTTCACACTCTATAACTATTTACGAGTAATTATTTCTACTCTCAAACTTAAAATAATGTAAAAAATTCGACAGCAAATAATCATTATACTACTAAAATAACTGTGTACGGCTCCTATGATCCATACAATAAAGCTGTATGACTTGCATTCTGAGACAGGAAGTTACATTGCGGACAGTTGACATATTACAAGAGATTGCAGAGAGATTCTGTGAATATCACATGACTGGAAATCAAAAATAAAGCCTCCAACAAGCATAGTTTGAGGCTCAATGAATAGACAAGATATTAACGCGCTATTTCAGTGTGGTGGGAAGTAAAAATAAAAAAACAGGCGACATTAATATGCGCACCTGTTTTCCATCAAAATTCATGTAGTAACTAACTTTTACAATCTACCTATACTTTTGGAATATAAAGATTTCAAATTCTCAATATTCGGATATCTAAATATTTTTAGTTCTTTCTCGTTTAATTCTTGGGAATTTACAGAATTTGATAAATCTCTGTATAAATAATTATCTTCTGAAGCCATAGCCGTTTTTGGCTCAAGACAATCATTATCAAAAAGCAACGAGACGCTTTTATAATAGATTATCTTGATACCCACAATAACCGGAGCTTTAAATATATTCATCTCATTACCAAAACGCTTAAGCGATTTACGAGTATGTAACAATATTTTAGATTCGCCATAAGTGTCATCCGCTGTCGACTTCCAACTCTCTTTATCGAAAATATAAGTTATACTTTTCCGATACATTCTTTTAAGATATTCAATACTTGGCTTTCTGAATATCCTCAATTCTTTCTTTGTTTCCATAATCTCTTTTATTTTTAGGTGTAAACTCTCTGATTACCTATGCTCTAACAACAAAAAAACCATAATTAAAGTTCTGTTTTGAATACGAAATACACTATCAATATATGGAAGTTGGAGTTGTTTGTTTTACAACATTTATCGTGCCAAATTGACAACAGAAAAGGGAAATTTACTTTTTTCTCTCTAAATAATTCAATAGGACTTAAAAACCAGACAAACAGAATAATAAATATCCCGAAAATAGCGCTTAAAATGATTCTAAACAGATTTCTCTTATAATATTCCATATAAACGGCATAACATAAATTCTACATAAATGTGAGCGAAAAACGCAAATGTAGTCTGGTGTAAGGTTTGCAGAAACTTACTAAAAAACTTACTGGCAATGAATCCTGAATTTATCCGTTTAATACACTAAATATCATAAGCTTCATACAATGAATTCAGGAATCAGAATTATTACGCGGAACTCTATGTGGTGGGCTTTTATAGTTGCAGCCACTGCGATAGTATTTGTCCAATGTAAAGACAATGGAGAAAGTCAACACCCCTATTTTCAGAATCCGTTGGAAAATCCTGCCGATGGTCCTGCTGCCGGCAATCAGGAGAGTAACTATCCCATACCTGCTGAAGCCGGTCCGGAAGACGTGTCGAATCCAACACACATTATAGGCACAGGAACGCCCGAGAGTGTAACTGAAGACGCATTTATCAAAGCAGTAGCCCAAGGAGGGATCATTACATTTAATGGAGGAAATAAACCTTTTACATTAAAACTTACCAAAACAGCTAAAATATACAACGATGCCAGTCAGCATATAGTCATTGATGGGGGCGGGCTAGTGACGATAAGCGGTTGTGCTAAAGTCCGAATACTGTATATGAATACCTGTGACGAGAAAATGCATTGGACCACGTCTCAGTGCCAGAATCAGGAATTTCCACATCTAACAGTACAAAATATAACATTCGCCGATGGAAATTCAAGCTCAGAAACTGAATTCGACGGTGGAGGAGCTATATGGGTACGTGGAGGCAGATTCAAAATTGTAAATTGCAGGTTCTTCAACAATGTATGTACTTCAAAAGGAGCAGATGTGGGTGGAGGAGCTGTAAGAGTATTCAGTCAATACAATAACCTGCCTGTATATGTTGTGAATACCACATTTGGAGGAGCTAGTGGATATGGCAATATAGGTTCAAACGGTGGAGCGATCAGTAGTATCGGAGTATCGTGGACATTGATAAATTGTTTGCTGTCATACAATATGGCCATAGGAAATGGTGGAAATCCGGCACAGGCAGGTACTTCAGGTGGTGGAAGTGGCGGAGCTATTTACAACGACGGCAACACCATGACATTATCCATATCAGGATCACGAATAGAACACAATAATGTCAATGCGTATGGATCGGCCATATTCTTTGTCACCAATGATCATACCGGTTCCATAAAAATAGACCAAAGTATTATACAGCTGAACACCGGAGGTTCATGGTATCCGGTTTATCCTTCCATTTCTATGCATGCCGATACAAAAATCACAGTCAGTAATTCCACCATCAAATAAGCTTAGGGAAAGGCAAGAATGTAACTTATCTTCACGCACCAACAACCGTTAAAGAATATACTTAAAAGAACAAAGCGCTTACCAAATCAGTTAGTTTAAAACAGAAACATTACTCTAAAAAACAAAGCGTATGAACCTACTGGAACAAATCAAAAACTACACAAAGGTAGTGGCCGACACCGGAGATTTCTCATCTATTCAGGTATACAAACCCGCAGACGCCACTACCAACCCATCGCTTATTTATGCTGCGTCTATGGATGCTAAGTACAGCCCACTTATTGACGATGCTATACAGTATGCCAAAAGCGCATCGACAGATAAGCAAAAACAGCTGAATGTAGCCCTGGATAAACTGGCTGTGAATTTCGGATTGAAAATACTGGAGATAGTTCCGGGAAGAGTATCTACCGAAGTGGATGCCCGCCTTTCGTTTGACACTGAAGCCACTGTAAGCAAAGCACACGAACTGATTAAACTCTATGAAGCAAACGGTATTTCGAAAGAACGTGTACTGATAAAAATAGCTTCCACCTGGGAAGGAATTCAGGCCGCAGAACGACTGGAAAAAGAGGGTTTACATTGCAATCTGACATTGCTTTTCTCATTAGCACAAGCCATCTGCTGCGCCGAAGCCAACGTAACATTAATCTCACCTTTTGTGGGTCGTATTCTGGATTGGCACAAAAAAGACAGAGGAATATCAGATATTCCGGCTATCGAAGATCCCGGGGTAAAATCGGTAAAAGAAATATTCGACTATTACAAGAAATTTGGGTACAACACCACGGTAATGGGTGCCAGTTTCAGAAATATCGGTGAAATAACAGAATTAATCGGATGTGACGCACTAACCATCTCCCCTACTCTTCTAAAAGAGCTTGAGAGCAGTCATACCATTGTAGAAAAGAAGCTGGATGCTGAGAAATCGAAATTACTCGAAATTCAAAAAATAAACGTAGACGAAAAAACATTTAGATGGATGATGAACGAAGATGCTATGGCTACCGAGAAACTGGCTGAAGGAATCCGAAAGTTTACTGAAGATCTTATAAAGTTGGAGAAACATATCGAAAAGCTATTATAAAACTTAGCTTCATTAGCTTTTACGATAAAGACCGTCGGCTACAAGCTTAACGGTCTTTATCGTATAAGTATTTTCAGTCCCAGGTTTTCTGTCCTTCTCTCATTTTTTGCAATGTGTTTTTAAAGCCTTCTTTGCTTCCTTTGCCAACCAACTCCAACGCTTCTTCTTCCAGGGCTACTGCTTCTTCGTTTTTGCCCAGCTTATACAGTAAATTTGCGTAGGTATCCATCCACATAGGGTTCTCAGGATAGATTTCAAGTGAGTGTTTAGACCAACTGAGAGCGTCATTGAGTGCCTTCTTGTCTGATGTAGTCTCAAAGAATTTCCAGGCTACATTATTGAGACTCTCGCTGACTTTATCTCTCTCGGCATGTGCATAATACTGTCTCAACTGTGCTAACTGTACAGAATCAATCTTGGCGAGCACTCCCGATTTAATCTGATTTTCTATCAGTTTCAACGCCAATTGGTCTTTCTTATCAATAGAATCTTTGGATATTTTCATAAGATACTTATTGCAAAAGCCTGTAGCATATTTCAGGTACTTATTTATATTTTCGGTTCGTTGATAATACTCCATGTAAATCTCATCTCTTTGTTTCTGCAATGAGCTCCCGGGTAATTGATCGTAGGCTTTAATTGCTTTTTCCAAGAGTTGTTCATCCTTTAGTTTTGCGGCTTCGCGCATAGTGTTCATTACTCCGGCCATGAGGAATACATCAGTATATCCAAACAGTTTCCCAAAATATTTAGACCTGTTTTTCAACAAATTATCATACGCAAAAGAATTGACTTTCATCTGCTGTCCATCGTTTGCATATTTTTTTACTACAATATCAGACGTGAGTTCCTCTTCAGGAATGAGCCGGAGATACTCATCAAAAAGCTGATCATTTGATTTTCCCAGCTTTGAGCGTTTGTCCATATAGCTCAACAGAAAAGCTGTTTCATTCTTCCGAGTGAGATATTCCTTATCCCATTCTTCGATAGATTTCGGATCATTCAGATCGGCTAAAGCCGCTGTTGCAACATTGATAAAATCTTTTGCCGGCATAGAACCAAGTGCTCTTGAAAACAGCGTTCCATCGGGCTTAATAAAAAGATAGGAAGGATAGGCTTTTACTTCATATTTCTTTGCAAAATCAATCCCTTCACCCTTTTCGGCATCAATCTGGTAACACACAAAATTGGTATTATATACGGCTCCAACTTCGGCCAACGGAAAAATTTCGCTGCTCATTTTCTTACAAGGTCCACACCATGTGGTATATACGTCCACAAAAATGGGTTTGTTGGTTTGTATTGCTTTTTCCAATACTTGCTTCCACGTTCCTTGTTCGAATACAATACCCTGTGCGAAGCTCGACATTGCAATAAATAATGTTGATACAATAAGCAACTGTTTTTTCATACGGTGTAGTTTTTTTAATGATTATCTTATTAATCTTATATTTGAAGGATATTTTCTAGCATTACCTTTTCTTGATACAATAGCAAAATATATCGGGAGAATGACATATAAGGCATTAAACCCAAGAGCCTTTCCGTGTCAACCTATCGTATTGCAACAAAAATTTTTACTACGGGCGCTTTTGCTGTGGAACTTTTAAAACGGCTTCAAAAGCTGGCTTAGGATTTTTGTTTCTATCGAACAGCAACGGATAATTGGTTCGGCGCGGTATAGGATAATCGTTTTTCCATGACATACCATCATCCAGTCCCCAAACAGTAACACGGTCTATCTTATCACGTTTTTTATAGAAGATAGCAAACAGTTCGGCGTACCGATCAGCCAGTTGCTTTTGAACTTCGGCAGGAAGTCCTTTTTTGTACGGATCCAGAAATATTTTGAATTCTTCTAACTGAAACTGTGGGTCACTCATGCCCTGCCCTATAATTTGCCCTTCTTTTGTCAGCGGAAGCACATCCACATCCAGTTCGGTAATCATAACCTTAACGCCCAATGTTGCAAATGTATCAATAGCCGCTTCGATATATTCCTTTTTAGGATAATTCAACCCCCAGTGTCCCTGAATACCTACTCCATCGACGCGAATGCCCTCTTTCTTAAGCATGCGTATCATACGTGCTATTCCATCGCGCTTGGCAGGACGCCATACATTAAAGTCATTGTAATACAATTCTGCATCGGGGGCATACTGGTTGGCAAATTTAAACGCCAGCTTAGCCAACTCATCGCCGCTACCAATACCTTTTACCCAGGTAGTCTGGCGGTACGAACCATCGTTGTCTATTTGCTCATTCAATACATCCCAGGCTTTAATGCGTCCTGTATATCTTCCGGCTACTTTTTCTATGTAGCTCCTGAGTTGTTCCACCATGGCTTCGTGCGATTTTGGGTTTCCCTTATCATCTTTGAAAAACCAATCGGGAGTCTGATTATGCCAAACAAGTGTATGACCTACGGTAAACATATTGTGCTCTTCCGAAAACTTTACATAAGCATCGGCCTGTGCAAAATTCCAAACTCCAGGTCGGGGATTCACTGTTTCGGCTTTTAGTACGTTTTCGGGTGTGAGTGAATTAAACTGTTTCAGAACGATTTGTTGTGATGCCAAATCCGAACCCTGAACAATGGCATTATTTACCGAACATCCTACTTTGAAAGCATCTTTGTAGGCGTCTTTCAGAGTAAGAGTCTTATCAACGCGGATTTGGGCAAATATGAGATTCGAGAAAAATAATACGTTTAGCGCGAGCAGGAGTGACTTTTTCATTTATCGTGCGTTTAAAAATATGATATAGTGTTTAGTTGATGATTTCATGTGTTCAGAAATCTGTTTTTCGTATCCGGAGATTGTGTTTCCTTTCGAAACGTAAAGATACAAAACAGATTTCAATTAAAAAATCTATCAGAGACTCCAAGCCCTTTCGCTAGCATAGGTCGTCAGCGACCTGTACTTCTTTATATTTTGTTTGTCACGGGTCACAGACCCGCGACAACAAGGAGAAGATAATCAGTGAGTGTAATTTATATTAATCAAAGTTTCAGCATCTGATTATTGCCAATTAGCAAACTGTTTACTCTCCAAAAATTTCTTTCAACATATTATCCTGTTCCCTTTCATTTTCTTCTGAACCATTGTTCCATATACCAATAATCTTCCCTGCTTTATCAATCAAAATATATAGTGGAACTGCGTCAGTCGGATATTTCTCGCTTATGTTATTAGGATCAATAAAACCTTGCGAAGCTTTTTCGATATTTTGAACTGTTGAAATTTGATACCAGCGGTCAATATCATGTTTCCGAATAGCATTTACCCAGTCTTTTCTTGAAGCATCTTTGGTAATACTTATTATTTCGAAGCCTTTATCGTGATATTTTGTGTAAAGAGTTTTCAGATGTGGAATACTTTTTACACAAGGAACACACCAACTTGCCCAGAAATCAAGTAACACATAACTTTTCCCTCTAAAATCCGAAAGCTTTATCATCTTTCCATTCATATCAGGAGTATTAAAGTCCGGTGCCACTCTTCCTTTAGCAACGTTTCCCTTTTCCTTTGCTTTAATGAAAATATCTGTCTCTCTGCCTGCTGTACTTAATCTTACGCTCTTAACCATATTATTGAAAAGAATTCTGACTGAATCACAGGTTATAACTTGCATTCTCAATAGCATTTTAAAACTTTGGTCAACGACAGAATGAAATGAATTAGGATGAGATTTTATATAATTAATTCTTCTCGTTACAAGTGCAGAAAATGCCGAATCTTTTCGCAATAAAGTCAATTTATGTTCTTCTATCAGCTTTTTGTAATTTGGATCTGTTTCGGGTGTATTTTTTATTTGTTGATTTATTTTCTCGGTTTGTTCATAAAGTTGACCTCCCATATCATTCAGTTCTTTCGAATCTAACAAGTATTTCTCCTCATCGTTCTGTACTTTAGATCCTTTCAACACATATTTCTCTGGATTTATTGTTGGAATATACAGCTCCATTTTGGCAGGTTCAATATATAATATTATTCTAATCTTACCAATATTCAATTCGGCATTAATAGGCTCTTTCAATTCTCCTTCAAACTGGAAATGCCCTTCTTTGATTTCCGAAGTATATTTTCGTTCTTTAAACTGGTTATCAATAAATGTCTTGTACGACAATACTGCACTACCCGAACTAATACTATCAATTTTACCATTCAGCGTAAAGTGATCGGCTGCGATAAGGGTGTTAGCCACAAAAGCTGCTAATACAATAAAAAGAATTCGTTTTTTCATATTCATTTATTATTAGTAAGATTAAATTCTCCTGTCTTATGTTCTATTTTATATCTGAAGGACAGCCCTTGAACTGTCCTTTCTAATTATTATTTCTATCCAACCTGAGTTTGAGAATCCGTTCAATACCGTATCGAGTCCTGAGCCATTGCGGTGATTACTTCGTTTTGGAAATTATAAAGTTTCACATAGGTTTGCGAAGAAGCGTTTGCATTCTGCGGAGTAATAACAACAAAACTCATGGTAGTAGGAGCTACTGTATTATGGTCAATCCATGTTCCGGAATTTGCATAGATGCATTTCTGACCGCTTAAGTTTGTAGAAGCAATTATCTTCGGATCGTGCGTATGACCAAAGATAACGATTCTTTTATCCGAAGCGGGATTCAAAAAATACTGATTCTGCGCTTGTAACTCCGCTTCACTTGCCTTACCCGAACCTGCTATTGCCTGACTGACAGGAATAGGTATAGCTACATGATTGAGTATTTGCCGTTGAGTCCAGCTATCCTGAATACCTTTATAAAGTTTCACATCTATCACTCCACCCGGGGTGGTTTGATAAGGCAGTATATCGTTTACCGCATAGTTTCCTTTGAAACCATCCACATTGGTGACAATTATCTTCTCGTCAAACTTGTTGGCTATCGGGTAAGATATTAGTGCTTTGCTCCATACATACCAATAAGTGAATAGCAAACTTTGGCTGGCAGTTCCCAAAGGGTCTTTTGTAATCGCAGGAGGTGTGTCGGCAGGTGTTACAGGTTTTTGCATAACATACAGCACAGCTATTCTGGTGTAAAAGTAGCCCGGAGGCAAAATAGTGCCCGGAGCAATATCCTGATTGGAGATAGGATCCGGAGCACAGAAGAAATTATAACGATGCCCATGCTCAATAGCTATCTTAGAACAATCAACCGGCAAATAAGTACCCAATCCCTGTTCTTTATCCCTGGCCTGATTTATTCCCGGAAGGATACTTTCTACATTGGCAGCCGTAATGGTCAAATCATGATTCCCCGGTACGTAGGTAACCCGTATCTTCTTTTCTCCGATGATGCTATTAAGCGCATCTATCACCCCTTTATTCGTTGCTGCAATACGTTTTACAAAATCAGCCTGATCCTTTCCCTTATAAGTATCCACGTTAGCAGGCACAAACCATTCGTCAAGCATATCGCCGGCAATAACCAGTTCCTTTACGTTGGGAGCTGCTTTTATTTGTTTCAGCAGTTTCTCCAATGACCCCAGATTCTTGTTGCACTCAGCATACGTCAAATCGGCACCCAGATGAAGATCGCTCATCACCACTATCATATTTCGTTCATTGCCTCCATTATTAAAAGCTCCGATGGTATGATCTACCTGCTCATCCTTACAGGCCGAAAACATAATTACGAACAGAACTACCAAACTCAAAACAGAGATGCTTGTCGGATTTTTCATATTACTTGTTTTTATTGTTGTTTAGTACTTTTAATTCCATTTATTTATTGCGGAATTGGCTCCACCAGAATCTTATTTTTCGCTTTATCGTAATAGGTACAAGTCATTTCGTCAAGACAAACAAACCACCTTTCAATGCCTGTTTCGGCACAATGCCTGCAAAATGTGAAATAGTCTGTTTCACCCTGCTGGTGAATCTTTAAATACCGGCAAAACTTTTCGCTGTTACTACTATCGGCTATGGTCAGGTTCTCATATTGAGGCAATGATTTTGTCTGATAGTTATTTTCACCAAAGTATTCGGTATGGCTGTCAGTTACCCATGTTTCGAATGAGGTTACACCTATTTGTTTAATTTCCTGAATGTATTTCGGAAAGTCTGCTCCCGATTTTACTTTTTCGTGAGCCTGATTAATTTGTTCTACTGTAAACATGTTTTCTTACTTTTAATCATTAAACAATTCGCTGAATTACGATGCAAATCTGAACCACAATTATATCAGATAAAAGGATCTATCAGATTTCAGAGTATCTGCTTCATCCAAGTTCAGACAATTTCTTCGCCAACCAATCTAACCTACACTATTGTGCAAGCAAGTAATGGTAATATATCCGCGAGGATAAGCCCTGTTTTATACACTTTGTTATGCGTTCAATTTTTTGTCCGTTTACAAGAATGACGAATTGTTTTATTATTTTGATTCCGAAGTAATCTTCCAGGTAATGCCAAATTTATCTATGCAAATACCATAGTAAGATCCCCAGAATGTCAAATTCATAGCCACTTTAATTTGTCCACTTTTAGAGAGTTTGTTAAAAAGTCTGTCAGCTTCTTCTCTACTGTCTGTATGAATGATAAGGGAAAAGTTGCTATATGGTATTGACTCTTCATATGCTTCTGTGTTGTCTGAACCCATCAAACTGGTTTCTGTGCTAATAGGCAAAGTGACATGCATAATTTTTTCGTCCGCTTCTCTGAAAATTTGTCTGTCTTCTTTTGGGATATCTTTATAGCGTCCTATGTATTTAATCTCTTTGCGAAAAACTACTTTATAAAAATTAAAAGCATCTTCACAATTACCGTTAAAATAGATATCTGGATTTACTGTTGTCATAAAATTATTTCATTTTACTGTTTACTCTTTTCGCCGTAGTGTAAATAATGATATTCCCAATGTTCGGCATAGCGACCTAGTAAAGAAATAATAAAACCCTTTTATATTCTATTGAATCTCTGATAATATCATTTATTCATTACCCGCACAAACCTAATGTAGGGACAGGTCGTGACCTGTCCATTGAATGAATAGAATGCAATCCTAAAACCTACAGGATAATTTCAATACATTCTATTATTCTTTTTATTCGGACAGGTCACGACCTGTCCTTACGCAAACTTTTTTTATCTTTTCTGTAACTATGACAAATTATACCAACCTACAAGTAACTAGATTTCATTTATTGATTTAAATTTAGTTGGTCGATATATTTTAGCAACTGCTGTTCAGAGGTACGATCTGTTTCTTTCTCGTAAAGTAATTGCAAGTCAGGTTTATTATTTAGTAACTTCAACAAGTTTTTCTCTGTAAGTTGAAATATCTCTCCATTTGTAAGATTAAGTACATATAAAAAGCGTTTAGTCGCTGCAATTCCTGAACCTATTCCTCCGCTAAGAATGGATACATTCATAGCTTTATCCAATGACATACATGCTTTAAATGTCACGAGATTACCTGAAGTATTTTTACATAGTGCATACCAGTTTTGAAGTTTATGAGGTAAACAGTTTAGATACAATGAGTCATTCTTTACGTAAGCAAACATCTTTTTAGTTATATAGCTTTTATTAATTGAATCAATCGTAGATTTAATTTTATAATCGTTACCACCCATCATAAATATGTCACCTGACGTTCTTTTGCTGATTGATAAATTTGTATCATAAGCAGGAGTTCGGTTTTTTAATTGCTCAAGATTTAAATAAACGCCAGCAGGAAAATTACTCGTCTGACCAAAGCTAATAATTGTAAAAGAAAGGAAGATGAGCGGAATAATTCTTTTTATCATTGTTCTAAATTTTAATTAGTTTTAAACATGAGTTAGGTATAAAGTTGCTTAGCACGGGTTACAAATCCGCGCTAGTGAAGGGTCGCAAACTCCCCCTACGCAAACTCTTTTTATCTTTTCTGTAACTATGAAAAACAATACAAGCTGCTGTCAATAGAAATCGTTATTTTTTATTCGTCGTTATAGTTGATATGAAAATAAAAATGCTCGTTTCTCAAATCCAAGTTTCAGATAGAATTCATGAGCTTGTTCGCGGTGAAAAGCAGAATCCAATTCCAATCGTTTTAGTCCTTTGTCTTTCGAGTCTTTTATTGACTCTTTAATCAACATGGTACCATATCCTTTTCCTCGTTGTTTTTCATCAACTACCATTGCATACATATAAGAAATGTATCCGGCTTGCCATAAATTGTTCACAATGGCATAGGCACAAAATCCAATCACTTCGCCACAATAGTCAAGACATAATAATTCATCTGTGTCGGAGTTTACTCCCCGGTTAAACACAATTCTTATTGCTTTTTTATCTAACTCTTTATTTGGCCAGAGTTGCTCAAACAATGGATAGACTTTCTCAAAGTCATTTTCTGTAGCTTTTCTAATTGTTCCGCTCATATTACATAAAGTATTATTCTGCTTTAAATACCTATCTGTTTATTCATTCTCCGGAAACACCTTCGTCTGTCCCTATATCTCTATCTTATTCTTTGCAGAATGGTTCGGAATGGTAGCAGGGGTATGTTATCCCATCTCTTTATATTCTCAGCATTTGTCATTGTCTGAACCACGATTATATCCGATAAAAGGATGAATCAGATTTCAAAGTATCTGTTTGTAATCTGATTTATCTGCTTCATCCGGGTTCAGACAATTTCTTCGCCAAACAAAGTAAAGCGTATATCTTATAAATCGTCTTTAGCTTTCGCTCTAATTATGTTGCCATTGATTTTATCTGAGTAAGTCAAAATGACGAAAGCGTTTGAATTGGTGCTTTTGATTGATAATTGAATACTACCTTTTTCTGTTTCATAAGTCGTAACATACTTGCAGTTATCAAGATAAACTTGTTGCATTTTTGAACCATCATCTACTTGAAAGAAAGACCCAAATTTTTCAACACTTTTAGAAGGTTGACCATACTTTTCAGTAAGCAACTCTTTTAGATTGAAATAATTTGAAGCAAGGGAGGACCATGCATCTTGTTTTGGAAAATTCACCGTGACATTACTTACTAAATCCTTTCCTTTTAATGTTGAAACTATAACGTTACAACCCTCGTAAGTAGCAAAATCGCCTTTGAGACTTGCAACTCCATTTTCTGTTCCTATTTCAGTAAAACCGTTTTGTTTCATTTTCGAAACGAATTTATCAAGTGTACCGTCAATTGGAACTCCCTTGAAAGTAAGGTGTTGAGACGATTGGCTTTGAGCAAACGAAACGATTGCCAGTAGCAAAATAACTGTCATTAAAAGTTTTGATTTCATCTTATTTATTTTTTTTGAATTGATTATTTCACAATAGTTGTTTTTTATATTTATCGTATCATGCGAGTCCCCTACGCTCCCTTCGATTTGTAATCGGTGTATTACTCGTTAGAGCAAAAAAGAAGAATAGATTGTTTTTTTCAAAACAAGACACAAGTTACAAACTTGCCTCAGCGTGGAGAGAAACTTACTTAATCCTCAGCTTTATCCATTTTCTTCAATATTTCCCTTAGCAAGTCATTATGTTCTCGCTTTAATGAGATAAATGTAGTTACCCACGTATATACAAAATAGACTACTGCAATCAATAATGCAATATAAATCAAACTCCAAATAATCAACATAAAACCACCCATAATTATAAATTTAAATTGTTTGTATTTCTTTTTCTATTCCTTACTCCCGATTATTCTTTTCTTCTTTTATTAGCACGGGTTACAAACCCGTGCTAGCGGAGGGAAGAAAGAAAAGTGTATTCTAATTATTTATTCAATAGACGTCCAATCAAGCTTTATATATTTTCCAGTTCGAGCATTAATACTTAATTCTTTACCTGTTGCAAAATATGGTTTATGAAGTTGTTCTTCTTGGGTGTTTTCGACTTCCCATATAATATTACCAAGAAATCTGGTCAAATTGATTGACCAAGGTTTAATTCCTTTCTGAAATCTAATCTTTTCGGCTAATTCAATCACATAGGTCTTGTTGAGAAATATATTTTTAGAAATAGCTCCCTTATAATATTTTTTGATATCTACTTTACTAATCTTAGGAGTCCCTATTGAATCAATTTTATTTCCATCAACGAAAACGATAATCATGTTACGTCTACTCTTTGCCCCCTGTTGATTTATAAGAAATGAAATCATGCCGTGGATACTGTCAACACTATTAATCTTCAGGTGCTTCTCAACAAAGTTTACCCCTAGTTTATTGCTTAAATATTTCTGCGCTGTAGTAATCATTATCGAATCGTTTTTCAAATAATGATTGTCTACTTGTTGAGCAATGCTAAGACTGAATTTCAGGCAGCAAACTATTAATATAAGAATAAACTTTTTCATGTATGTACATGTATATTTATTTAAAACTTACAAGTCTTTATAAACTGCAAGCAACAGGCTTGCTTTTAGCTTTGACGTAGCGAGACGCTTCACTAAACAAAGAGACTACACTCAACTAGGTTATAAACCACCGCCAGTAAGAGAATAGAACTTACTTTTTCTTAAGTTTAATAACATATAGTTTATATAGTACAAAGATGATTACCCCTAACAAAACTAATCCCCAAAGATTGAATATGAAAACTATTACAGCCTCCAACATATTCCAACCGTTCGATATTGAATCCAAAATTTTAGTTCCAAATCCCGACTCATATTCTTTAATGTTTTTATCGTTGGCAACTAGTTCATGCCTGACAGCTTGCCGTTGATAAATGACAAGATTAATCGTGCTAAAATTCATTTGATCACGCAACGACAGATTAGCAACACGTGCATTATCAGCTTGTTCTTGTTTATTTAATACTACTTCTTCTGCCGTAGTTGTTTCGTTTAGTTTTTTACCGCGATTGTCAATGGCTTTGGTTATTCTGGATTCATTTTTTGCCGACCGCTTTA
>Ga0302213_1000505_pt1 | contig 21550 bp, 18 predicted proteins | sample II_Fen_N1_2_FD_194583 | JGI IMG/M metagenome (GOLD analysis project Ga0302213, IMG submission 194583) | Peat permafrost microbial communities from Stordalen Mire near Abisko, Sweden - II_Fen_N1_1 | ecosystem: Environmental > Terrestrial > Soil > Wetlands > Permafrost | place: Sweden: Abisko...
GCGCAAGGGCGACGCGATTCACGGCCTGCCGCAGCCCGCTGACGACGCGGTGGTGTTCCATGCCGGCACCCAGCGCCAGGACGGCGCGACGCTGACTTCCGGCGGGCGCGTGCTGTGTGTCACCGCGCTGGGCGACACCGTCAAGCAAGCCCAGCACCGTGCTTATGAAGTGCTGGCAGGCATCGGTTTTGACGGCGCGCAATACCGCCGCGACATCGGCTACCGCGCCATCAAAGCCTGATGAGCAGCATGAATAGTCTCGACAAGCCACTCGATATTGCCAACGTGCGCAGCTTTCTGCTCGGGTTGCAGGCGCGCATCATGGACGCTGTGGCCGGGCTGGACGGCGGCAGCGTCGTCATCGACCCGTGGGAAAAAGAGCCGGGCGAGCGTCTGCAAGGCAACGGCATCACGAAAATTCTGGAACAGGGCCAGCTTTTTGAGCGCGCTGGCTGCGGCTTTTCGCATGTGCGCGGGCCACAATTACCGCCCTCGGCAACCCAGCACCGGCCCGAACTGGCGGGCGCACCGTTCGAGGCGATGGGCGTGTCGCTGGTGTTTCACCCGCGCAATCCGTATGTGCCGACGGTTCACATGAATGTGCGTATGCTCGCGGCCACGCCGGTCGGCGGCGGCGAGCCGGTCTGCTGGTTCGGCGGCGGCATGGATTTGACGCCGTACTACGGCTTTGAAGAAGACGCTGTGCATTTTCACCAAACCTGCAAAGACGCCCTAGCGCCATTCGGCGACGACAAATACCCGCGTTTTAAACAATGGTGCGACGAGTATTTCTACCTGAAGCACCGCCAGGAGCAGCGCGGCGTCGGCGGCGTGTTTTTTGACGACTTTCAGGAGCTGGGCCTGAACCAGAGTTTTGCCATGATGCAAAGCGTGGGCGATGCCTTTTTGAAGGCCTATCTGCCCATCGTCGAGCGGCGTCAGCACACGCCTTACGGCGAGCGCGAGCGCGAGTTTCAGCTCTACCGGCGTGGGCGCTACGTGGAATTTAATCTGGTCTGGGACCGGGGCACGCATTTTGGCCTGCAATCGGGCGGGCGCACCGAGTCGATTTTGCTGTCCATGCCGCCGCTGGCGAGCTGGTCTTACCGGCGCGGCGTCGAAGCTGGATCGCCCGAAGAGCAGCTTTACAAGGCATTTTTGCCCCGGCGCGACTGGGTTTAGGCTCGCTTGCCAAGGACGTGAAGGCGGTGGATTTTCGGATTTGCTATAATTTATATAGCTGAACGCGCCCAATGAACGCGGGCCTCCTCACCATTTGAGGTCCGCGCACCGCATAATCACCGCTTTTTCACGCTCACACCGCGCGCTATGCCGCCGAGTGCCAGCCGAGTTTGTGTACCGATGAACCCGGATGCCCCCGCCAGGAAAACTGCCTAACTGGTATCCGAGCCGGTTGCGCGTTATATTTCAGTCCATCCGCTGTACTGAAGCCCGTTAATTTTTACCCTATTGAAGCAAAGCATTGCATGACCTCTACCACTGTCAAAACCCCCAGCCTTGAAGGCAAAAAAGATGTCCAAAAGCTGCAGCGAGCCATCGTTGATGGACTAGAGGATGTGAAGGCGCAGGATATTCAGGTATTTGACACGGAACACATCACTTCGCTGTTTGAGCGCGTGATTGTTGCTTCAGGCACGTCCAACCGCCAGACGAAAGCATTGGCCGCCAGCGTGCGCGATGCCGTGCGCGATGCCGGTTTTGCCAAGCCGCGCATTGAAGGCGAAGAAAACGGCGAATGGATCATTGTCGATTGCGGCGCTGCCGTGGCGCACATCATGCAGCCGACGATTCGCCAGTATTACAACCTCGAAGAGCTGTGGGGCGAAAAGCCGATCAAGCTCAAGCTGGGCGCGCCCGCACCGCTGGTGAAAGCGGCCAAAGTCGAGCCAGAGCCTGAAGCCAAACCGGCCAAGACTCGCGCAGGCAGCAAAGCCAAAGCCAAGCCTGCCGCCAAGTCGGTCAAGGTTGCGAAAGATGCTGACGAGGCGGTCAAGCCAGTCAAGAAAACCATCCGAACCGACGATGGCACTTATGTCGGCCGCGTTGGCAAGACCAACGATTGGACCGCCAAGCGCAACGCTACCGAACCAGCCGCCGAGCCAGCCCCGGCCAAACCCGTGCGCGCCAGAGCGGCGTCCAAAACGGCGGTCAAGACAGTCGCCGAGGCTAGCGCCAAGCCCGCCGCCGCGAAAAGAGCGCCCGCCAAACGTGCCAGCGCCGCCACCGCCGCTGAGCCGGTAGCCGCCAAACCTGTGGCCGCGAAAAAAGCGCCCGCCAAAAAAGCCGCTGTCAAAACGCCAGTGCTGGTGATTCCTGACACGAAAAAAGTTGCTGCCCGCAAAACGGCCGTGAAGACAGCCGTGAAAGCCGCCGCCAAAAAGGTCGCCGCGAAGAAAGCCGCTGTCAAGAAAACGACGCCCCGCAGCGAATGAGGTTGACCATTGTCGCCGTCGGCCAGAAGGTGCCCGACTGGGCGCAGACGGCTTACGACGACTACGCCAAACGCTTTCCGCCTGAGCTCAAAGTCGAGCTGAAGGCGGTCAAAACCGAGCCACGCGCCTCCAAGACGCTGGAAAATCTGCTCGCCGCTGAGCGCAGCCGCATCGAAGGCGCGATCAGCCGGGGTTGCCGCATCGTGGCGCTTGACGAGCGTGGCACCGCCGTTACCACCGTGGCGCTGGCCGAGCGGCTCAAGGGCTGGCAGCTCTCGGGCGACGATGTGGCCATCGTCATCGGCGGGCCGGACGGGCTGGACCCCGCTTTCAAGCAGGCCGCCCACGAGCGCCTGCGCCTGTCAGACCTGACGCTACCGCATGCGATGGTGCGGGTGCTGCTGATCGAGCAGCTCTACCGCGCCTGGAGCATCACCATCAACCACCCTTATCACCGCGAATAATCCGCTGAGGCCTTTGAACTCGACGGCTTTGGCCGGGTGGCCGGTGGCGTTCTGACCACCGTGTTTGTCGGCTGGTTCAGCCCAACGTATTTCCGGGCACACTCGCACATGCTTGATTTTGTCTATTTAGCCTCCCAAAGCCCCCGCCGCCGTCAGTTGCTGGAGCAGCTCGGCGTGCGTTACGAGTTGCTGCTGCCCGACAGCAGCGAAGACGCCGAAGCACTCGAAGCGGTGCTGAAAAACGAGGCGCCCGCGACTTACGTCAAGCGCGTCACTGGCCTCAAGCTCGATGCTGCCGTGGCCCGTCTGGCGCGGCGCCAGCTGCCGCCCGCGCCGATTCTGTGTTCCGACACCACCGTCGCCAAAGGCCGCACGATTTACGGCAAGCCTGACGATGCGCTTGACGCCCAGCGCATGCTGGCCGAACTCTCGGGCGGCACGCACCGGGTGTTGACCGCCATCGCGGTGCAGCAGGGCGCGCAGCGCTTTGCGGCGCTCAGCACCTCGCAAGTCACTTTTGAGGCACTGACGCCCGCGCAAATTGAGGCTTACGTCGCCACCGGCGAGCCGATGGGCAAGGCCGGGGCGTATGCGATTCAAGGCAAGATTGCCATGCACATCACCCGCATCAACGGCAGTTACAGCGGCATCATGGGGCTTTCCCTATGTGAAACAGCCTCGCTGCTGCAGGCGGCTGGCTTGACAATCTAGCCTTTCACTTTTTCCAAGAAAAACAAATGCAGCAAGACATCCTGATTAATTGGTCGCCGCAGGAAACCCGTGTCGCCGTGGTTGAACATGGCGCAGTGCAGGAGCTGCAGGTCGAGCGCACGTTGGAGCGCGGCTTGGTGGGCAACGTGTACCTGGGCAAAATCGTGCGCGTGCTGCCGGGCATGCAGTCGGCGTTTATCGACATTGGCTTGGATCGGGCGGCCTTTTTGCACGTCGCCGACTTGATGAGCAGCATCAACAGCCGCCACGCCGATCCTGAAGCGAATGCCGCTGGTGGTGCGTCCGCCGTGACGGCGCTACAGCCGATTGAAAAGCAGCTTTTCGAGGGCCAGGCGCTGATGGTGCAGGTGCTCAAAGACCCGATGGGCACCAAGGGCGCGCGGCTGACGGCGCAAATCAGCATTGCCGGGCGACTGCTGGTGTTCCTGCCGCAGGACAAGCACATCGGCGTGTCGCAAAAAATCCCCGCCCGCCAGCGCGAAGAGCTGCGCCAGCGTGTTCAGGCACTGGCTGGTGACATGGGCGGCTTTATTTTGCGCACCAATGGCGAAGATGCCACGGATGCCGAACTGGCCGAAGACATCGCCTACCTGCGCAAAACCTGGGCGCGCATCAAAAGCGCGTCGTTGAAGCTGCCTGCCGCTTCGGTGCTGCACCAGGATTTGAACCTGCTGCAGCGCGTGCTGCGCGACATGGTGCTGGAAAGCACACAGACGATACGCATCGACTCACGCGAGCAGTTTGAAAAGCTCAAGGCTTTTGCTCTGGAGTTCATGCCGGCCACGGTGCCCAGGCTCCAGCTGTACAGCGGCGAGCGGCCGATTTTTGATTTATTCAACGTCGATCAGGAAATCGCCAAGGCGCTGGGCCGCCGCGTGGAGCTGAAATCGGGCGGCTATCTCATCATCGACCAAACCGAGGCGCTGACGACGGTCGATGTGAACACCGGCGGCTTTGTCGGTGCGCGCAATTTTGACGACACGATTTTTAAAACCAATTTGGAAGCGGCCCAGGCGATTGCGCGGCAGTTGCGCCTGCGCAATCTGGGCGGCATTGTGATTGTCGATTTCATCGACATGATCCGCGACAACCACCGCGACGCGGTGCTGGCCGAGTTCAAAAAGCAGCTCGCCCGCGACCGTATCAAAACGGCGGTGAACGGCTTTTCAGCGCTCGGCCTGCTGGAGATGACGCGCAAGCGCACCCGCGAGTCGCTGGCGCACCAGCTGTGCGAGCCGTGCAGCGTCTGCAGCGGCAAAGGCATTGTGAAAACGGCGCGCAGCGTGACCTACGACATCCTGCGCGAAATTTTGCGCGAGGCGCGCCAGTTCAATCCGCGCGAATTCCGCGTGGTGGCCTCGCCCAAGGTGATCGAGCTGTTTCTCGACGAGGAAAGCCAGCATCTGGCCAGCCTGAGCGACTTCATCGGCAAGCCGATTTCGCTGCAGGCCGAAGCGGTGATGGCGCAAGAGCAGTACGACATCGTGCTGCTGTAGTTTGAATCCAGGAGTTTTTGAGCGCATGTCCACGCCATTTACGGCCAATCTGAAGCCGATTCCGATTCTGGTCTATCACCAAATCTCTGCCGCGCCGCCCAAGGGTAGCCCGTTTCGCAGTCTGTATGTCGCGCCCGCGTCGTTTGCGCGGCAAATGGCGTTGCTCAAACTGCTGGGTTATACGGGGCTGTCGATGAGCGCTTTGCAGCCTTATTTACGCGGCGAAAAAACCGGCAAGGTGGTCGGCATCACGTTTGACGACGGCTATCTCAACAATCTGGTGGACGCGCTGCCGGTCTTGCGCCTTAACGGTTTTTCGTCCACCTGCTACGCCGTGAGCGGCTTGCTGGGCCAGACCAATGTCTGGGACGTACCGCAGGGCATCGCGCAAACGCCGCTGATGAACGAGGCGCAAATCCGCCAGTGGGTGGCGGGCGGGCAGGAAATCGGCTCGCACACGCGGCTGCACGTCGATTTGACCGCCGCCGACCTTGAGGCAGGCCGCACGGAAATGGCGCGGGGCAAAACCGAACTCGAAGCCGTCATCGGCCAGCCGGTGACGCATTTTTGCTACCCCTACGGCAATTACGCGCCCGCGCATGCAGCCACGGCGGCTGAACTGGGCTTTGCCACGGCCACGACGACTCAGCGCAGCCGCTGCCACGCGGGCACAGACATGCAGCAATTGCCGCGTGTGCCAGTGCTGCGCTCGACCAGCTTGCCAGTGTTCTGGTTCAAAATTGCCACCGGCTACGAAGACCGGAGAAAAAAATGATTCCATCCGCATTCATGGCGACAGACCATGCCAATCAGAGTTCAAAAAAACTGCAAATCGCCGTCCTGAACCGGACTTTTTCGCCGACGGGCGGCGGGGCTGAACGCTATTCCATCTCGCTGGTGCAGCACCTCGCAGCGCGGCATGAAATTCACGTCTTTGCGCAGGAAATCGGCCACGAATGGCCGGGCGTGACTTACCACCAGGTTTCGATGCCGCTGCGCAAGCCGCGCTGGGTGAACCAGTTGTGGTTTGCTACGGCGACCTGGTGGGCCACACGGCGCGGTTTTGACGTGGTGCATTCCCACGAAAACACTTGGCATGGTGCGGTGCAGACGGCTCACGTCCTGCCGGTGAAATACAACCTGTTCAATGGTCGCAGCGGCTGGCAGTACGCCTTGTGCTGCCTGCGCGTGGCCACCAGCCCGCGCTTGCTGACTTATCTGGGGCTGGAGTCCCTGCGCTATGCTCCGCGCCCGGGTCGGCAAGTGGTGGTTACTTCCGAGAGTCTGAAGGCCATCATGCTCAGCAGTTACCCGAACTCCCGCGCGATGCTATCTGTCATCACGCCGGGCATCACGCTGCGGCCCTTGCGCGTCACGCCGCTGCAAAAAAGTGAGGCCAGAGCTGGGTTGGATTTGCCTGCAACGGGCCGCTGTCTGCTGTTTGTGGGTAACGACTATCGCAAAAAAGGCCTTCCAGTGGTGCTGGATGTGCTCGCATCACTGCCTGCCGATGTGTTTCTGGTCGTTGTCGGCACCACGGCGGAGATTGCTGGTTTCCGTGATCAAGTTCAAGCTTTGGGTTTGGCGCAGCGTGTCTTCTTCCTCGGCTCACTGCAGGATGTCAGCCCAGCTTATATGGCCGCTGACGTACTGGTTCACCCGACGCTGGAAGACACATTTGCGATGGTGGTGCTGGAGGCGATGGCGCACGGCCTGCCGGTGGTAGTCAGCGGGCCGCGCTACTGCGGCATTTCGGGGTTGCTGGCGAATGGTGTCAATGCGATAGTGCTAGACGATCCGCGCGATGCGGCTCATTTGCAGCAGGTTCTGGCGCAGATGCTCGATGACCCAGTGCTTCAGGCGAAGTTGCGGCAGGGCGCTCTCGACTTTTCTCGGCATTACCAATGGCGTGCCATTGCGCTTCAGCAGGAGGCGTTGTATTTTTCATGCCTCTGAGGGTCAAGCCCGGCAATTAGCGCGCTTTGCGTGCCGCCAGATTCAGACCACCAGCTTGAAATGTTTGCGGCTGAAGTCCAGTCCGGTCAAGGTTTCAAACTGCCGCATCAAGTGGTATTTGTTTTCCTTAGGCGTGGGCTGGTAGCTCGGGTCAATGTTGAGCGCCTGTTCGGCCTCCGTGGCCAGCCAAGCCTGCACGGCCTGCGGATGGGTGCCAGTGAAGGGGGCCAGCGCCCGGCGGTCAAACTGGCTGTAGGTGATTTTTACGGCTGATGAGTCGCCCCAGTATTTGCTCACCTGATCGAGTTTTTTCTGCATGTCCTCGTTGCGCCGTATCCAGCCGTAGTGGTAGATATGCGCGTTCGCCAGTGCGGCCCGAGGGTTGCGTCCCTTCTTGTGATCTGTCGTGACCAACCAGTACTGGCCATCGGGCGCGTAGCTGCGGATGGTATTGCGGATCAGGCGGCACTCGCGCCGATACCAGCCGGGGCTGATGGAAATCCACTGCGGTGAGCCGTAAAAATGTAGGTAGTCGAAAACCAGCGCTTCCACCGCTGGGTTGGCATGGTGCTGGTCCACGCTGGCGCGGATGGCATCCAGCTCGGCCTCATGGACGACCTCATCGCCTTCCAGATAAAAGGCCCAATCCCCGGTGCAGGAATACTGGGCAATCATTTTTTGCTGGGCATAGACAAAGCCGCGATCGGCCATGCGCTCGTTCCAGCGGGTCTCGACAATCCTGATCTTTGGGTCGCCAATGGCGCGAATCCGCTCCAGCGTATCGTCGGAGCCTTGCCCGACGGCCACCACAAACTCGTCAACCAGCGGCAGCAAAGAACGAATGGATGCTTCAAACGGGAAGCCAAGCTCCACGCCGTTGCGTATGAAGGTAAAGCCGCTGATAGAGGCGCGCATTTGAATCTCAACTTTAAGGGGGTGAAAAGGGCCGCTGACATCCGCCAGAAAAAACGGTGGGTTCAGGTTAAATAGGGTCAGCCCGAGTGAAAACCCAGGCGGTAGAGATGGGCGTAAGCGCCATTTTTTTCCAGCAAAGCCTGGTGGCTGCCCGACTCAATCACCCGTCCGGCATCCATCATGATGATCCGGTCCGCATGCTGGATGGTCGAGAGGCGGTGGGCAATGATCAGCGACGTGCGCCCGGTGGTCAGCCGCCCGATGGCTTCCTGTACTGCGCGCTCGGATTCGGTGTCCAGCGCGGAGGTGGCTTCGTCGAGCACCAGAATCGGTGCGTCTTTGTACAGCGCGCGTGCAATGGCCAGGCGCTGGCGCTGGCCGCCGGACAGTTGCATGGCGTTGTGGCCGAGCACGGTGTCCAGGCCATCGGGCAACTCGGCCAGCAGCGCGCCCAGGTTGGCGGCGGCTAGGCATTCCTTGATGCGCTCGCGCTCGATGGGCTGGCCTAGGGCGACATTCATGGCCATGCTGGCGTTGAGCATCACCACATGCTGGCTGACAAAGGCAAACTGCGCGCGCAGGCAGGCCAGGTTCCAGTCGCCGATGTCATGACCATCGAGCGTGATCTGGCCTGCGCTCAGGTCAACAAACCGAGGTAGCAGGTTGACTAGCGTGGTTTTTCCTGAGCCTGATGCGCCGACGATGGCGAGGGTTTCACCTGGCTCGATGGACAGACTTAATTCCTTCAGCGCTGGCGCTGCATCGGTTTTGTAGGCCACGATGACATTGGAAAACGCAATAGCGCCCTGAGCTCTGGCCTTGACAAAGGCGCCGCTGGTTTCGTCTGGCGTCAGCTCCATCATTTCCAGGCCACGCTCCAGCGCTGCCAGACCGCGCGTCACCGGCGTTGCGGCGTCGGACAGGCTTTTGATCGGTGCAATCAGTAGCAGCATGGCCGTGACAAAGGCCACAAAACCGCCCACGGTGGTGGTGTTTTCCGCGCTTTGCAGCATGGCAATCGAAATCACCGCCGACAGCGCGACGGCGGCCAGAATTTGCGTGATGGCGCTCATACCGGCATAGGCGGCAGTCGATTTCATTGACAGTCGGCGTAGCGAGTGGCTCAGGGTGTCAAAACGCCCGGCCTGGCTGGCTTGGGCGCCGTGCAGGCGGACATCGCGGTGGGCCATGACGTTTTCTTCGACCACATAAGCCAATGCGTCAGTGGCGGTCTGGCTTTCCTTGGTCAGCCGGTAAAGTCGCTTGGACAGCACCTGAATCACCACCGCCACCGCAGGAAACAAGAAGGCGACGATCAGCGTCAGCTTCCAGTTCAGATACACCAGATAGCCGATCAGCGCCAGCAGCGTCAGCGCATCCCTGGCCAGCTTCATCACGGCATTGATCAGCATCGAAGAGCCGTTGAACACTTCATAAACCACGGTATTGGCAATGGTGCTGGAGCTGTGCTCGGCAAACAAAGTCAGCCGGGCGCTGAGAAGCTTGCCGAACATGGCTTTTCGTAACTGCAGTAAGCCGTCATTGGTGACCTTGGCCAGTGCAAACTGGGCCAGAAAACCGGAAAGCCCCCGTACCGTGAACAAGAACATCAGCGTCGCAGGAACCAGCCAGAGGTTGAACGTTCCCTGTTGAAAACCCTTGTCCAGCAGCGGCTTGAGCAGGGCAGGCACAAAAGGTTCGGTGGCCGAGGCCACGATGGTGGCGCCTACTGCCAGCGCCCAGCCTGCGCGCGACTCGCTGAAATAAGGCCAGATACGGGAAATTCTGTCCTTTAAGGTCGATTTAATAACGCTATTTGTGCGTGGTATTTCTTGAGATTGAATCACGTTAATTTTTTATCGGCTTGGTTACGGGTGGCAGCTGCGATCAGTGCAAGAACAAACACAAGAGTCCAGCCTTCATCCTGGTTGTATAGCATCGAATCCGACAGACAATTCAAGCAAAAAATAGCGAGAATAGCTTGGTAGCAATGTTTTTCAGTATTCGTTTGAATTTTTCGTGTGCTGTTGAATGCAATAATTAACATCGATATGAATATCGTAAATCCAATAATTCCATATTGAGATAGAATTGTGATATATTCATTATGCGTGTGGGCATGATTTTCGTTAAGGAATGGATCTTTTGTAGATTCTAAAGTGTGCCGAAACGCGCCTGCACCTGCCCCAAGAATTTTTGATTCTGAAAATAACTTAAAACTGATTTTCCAGTAGTGTAGGCGGTGTCCCGCACTACTGGAAGAATCATTTTTTTGGTAATAGTTTTGTGTTTCGGAAAAAACTGAGTCAACGCGATATTTTACTATGTCGATGGATGCATATGATAGCATTGCAAGTCCGAGTATGCCTGCTATGGCAATGGTATATATTTTTGGAGATTTTATCTTAAAAAATGCAAATAGAAGCAATGCTAGAATCAAGCTTAAAAGAGCCATTCTTCCATGAATGAAAAAAACAATGTCGATCGTGCAGGCAATGGCTAGCAGTATCAGTGAAAAGCGATATCGCTTTAATTTTACAGCATAGGAAAGTGAGGTAAAACATAGTATGGAAACAAAAAATCCATGCGCAATCTGGTTGCGCCAGTAGACAAGATTTTGAAGGCTGTTGTCTGATTCATTTGTTATGTATGATTGGTTTTCGAACTGCTGCAATGGCAAGTGCAGCAGCTTGGCAATGCCAGTGCCATCCAGCAATGTCGGGAGCATCAAAATGGCTGTCCCTGCACAAAATGCGAATAAGAGATTTAATCTTTTATTGTCGTTATCCAGTATGAATATCAAAGCACCGATGGTGAGAAGTTTTAAATATCTTGAGGCGTCAATCCATGCCAGATTAAATGGTGCTATTGTGTAGAAAAGGCTGGCTAGTGCAAGCAGGCTCAAGGCGGCAGAACTCAAAAAAATTTTCGAATTTAGAATGGATGCAAATTTCAAATCCCACTTTCCAGAGAGTGGGAAAAGAATAATAAAACCATATAAGCCAATGCGAAAGAAAGCATTAGACCAAGGCATCCCGAAAAACATAAGCCAGACAAATAAAAAATGAATTTGCTCTATGGAGGCTGTTTTTATGGTTGAAATAGTATTTCTTGAATTCATTGGCTTAAGTTGTCGATGGCGTTGTCGCTGCAGGCGCTTGTTTTGTCGATCAAGAGCCTGATGCAAGTCTGTACAATGTCAGCTGAGGCAATGTCGCTAACTGAATTTGTGGTAGATTGCAATGCAGACTGCAGGTGTACCCCTGAGAGGCGCCAGCAGGGATTGATTTTCGCATGGAAAAGTGAAATCAGTTTGACTTTTGTAGTGGAGCCCAAATGCATCAGGCCTCCATCGGCAGTTATTAATATATCTTGTTGATGAATTAATTTTCGACATTCTGTGATGCCTGTTTTGTTGACTTTGTTGACTATTTTTAAATTTCCATTAAATTCGTTGGCGAATTCATTAGCTGTCGTTGTCGCATTTTCTGATCCAAGTAAAGTAAGCTCAAATTTTATATTGGATTTTATGAGTTCTCTGGTGAAGGTTGACCAGTTGCTATAGGTGCGATTTTTGTCAACTCCACCCATTGCGTATGCAATTTTTATCAATTTATTATTTTCTGTTTGAGAGTCGAAAAGTGGTATAAGCTTTTGTTGTTGATGCCATGCGAAATTGATCGTGGTTGTTTTGTTATCTAGGAGGTCTATAATTCTCTGGGCGGCAAATTTTCCCCGGTGAAATTCTGGACCCGTGTAGAATTCATGAATTGATATCCAAGCAGTCTCTGGAAATGTATCAAATTTGTATTTCAAAGATCTTCTTTTGTGGCTTGGGATAATGACAAAATCATAATTTTTGCAGGTGATTTTTTTTGGATTATCGTACACCTTGTCAAACCATGGATCACCGTCAAATAACACTGCCAAGTGATGGTCAGTGTAAAGATCAATACGTAGTCCTTGCTTTTGTAGTAAACTGCGTGGAGCCAAATCCATCAGTGCATCTCCTATCTGAGGGATTCCTTTGTAAATCCATAAACCTCTTTTCCAGGTTGGATCAATTTTATGTCTGAGGTGTTGATTCTGTCCTGACAATAAGAATTGTATTTTTCTGCGGAAATTTCGCCAGCCTATTTTTTTATATCCTATATCTGAAAGATAGTCTTTATCGTTGCTTTCTATTTCTGATGATAGAGGTTGAGTGGTAGAGACCAAGGCTTGTTTTTTGAGCCATTTTTCATAAAAGCTAGTCATTTTGATAGTCGTTTTTGATTGTGGATTATTTATAAATAAATATTATTGTAATGATCTCAAGTATATTAATTGTTTCAAATGAAGAATCAAATTTGGATGCCTGCGTTCGTTCGGTTTCGTGGGGGCAGGAATGTGTGATTGTGGAGCATGGGAGCACTGACAATACCGTCGAAATTGCCCGCCATTTGAATGTTAAATTGTCGCAGACGGTGGACTGGCCTGGGTTTGGTCCACAAAAAAATCGGGCACTTGATCTGGCTTGTGGTGAATGGGTGTTGTCTATCGATGCTGATGAGCGTGTCACTGCAGAACTAGCGCAGGAAATTACCAATGCTGTGCAGAATGCCGACACCATAGGCTGGAGTGTCGCTTTTGAAATCCCCCGCCTGACCCAGTTTTGCGGTGTCTGGATCCGCCATTGCGGCTGGACGCCGGACTATGTGCTCAGGTTGTTCAAGCGGGGTGAGGCGCGCTTCAGTGACGATCTGGTGCATGAAAAATTGCAGCTTCTCAGTGCTGACACCCAGGTTGTGCGCTTGAAAAATCCGCTTCTACACTACAGCTATCCAACACCTGAGCACTATTGGCGAAAGCTGCAGCGCTACAGTCAGGACTGGGCCCGGCAGCGCTACGCCTGCGGGCAAAGAACCACTATCACGCGTGCTGCTTTATCCGCCATGACGGCGTTTGTTCGCAGCTATGTGTTTCAAAGGGGCTTTCTGGATGGTGCGATGGGCTTTGCAGTGTGTACGATGCAGGCCCAGGCCGCGTTTGGGAAATATTTTGAGTTGTATTGTTTAGGTCGCCAAAAATGAAAATTGATTTTTTACCTCGCGGGTTGCCCCAGCGCCGTGCCATGCTGAAAAGTCTCGCTGGCATCGGGCTGTTCGCCAGTTGCACCGGCTACGCCTTGGCCCAGTTCCGGGTAGAAGTCTCTGGCGTTGGCATGACCCAGTTGCCCATTGCCATTGCGCCCTTTCGGGGTGAAGCGCAGGCACCGCAAAAAATCGGCGGCATCGTCAAGGCCGATCTGGAGCGCAGCGGCATGTTCCGCAGCGTTGATGCCGCTGGTGTCAGCGCCGATGAAAACACCCGCCCCGATCTGGAAAATTGGCGCAAAAAAGGCGCTGATGCGCTGCTCACCGGCAGCGTGTCCCCGTTGGCTGATGGGCATTTTGATGTCCGGCTGCGTCTGTGGGATGTGGTGCGGGGGCAGGATCTGGGCGGCCAGAGTTTTACCGTGTCGCAAGCCGATCTGCGCCTGTCTGCCCACCGCGTGTCAGACTTTGTCTATGAAAAACTGACCGGCGAAAAAGGCATTTTTTCCACCCGCATCGCTTACATCACCAAATCGAGCACACGCTACACGCTGTGGGTGGCCGACTCGGACGGGGAGGGCGCACAGTCGGCGTTGACCAGCCCTGAGCCCATCATTTCGCCAGCCTGGTCACCCAGCGGCGCGCAGCTGGCCTATGTGTCTTTTGAGTCGCGCAAGCCGGTGATTTATTCGCACGATGTGGCCAGCGGCAAGCGCCGCCTGCTGGCCAATTTTCGGGGCTCCAACAGCGCCCCCGCCTGGTCGCCAGATGGCAAGCAACTGGTGGCCACCTTGAGCCGCGATGGCGGCTCGCAAATTTACGCCATCAGCTTGAGCGGCGCAGAACCCACTCGGCTGACCCAGTCTTCCAGCATCGACACCGAGCCAGCTTATTCACCCGACGGAAAATTCATCTATTTCGTTAGCGACCGGGGCGGTTCGCCCCAGATTTACCGCATGAGCCGCACGGGAGCGAATCCTGAGCGGGTCACGTTCACCGGAAGTTACAACATATCGCCCGCAATCAGTCCTGACGGACGCTGGTTGGCTTATGTTTCAAGGGTGGGTGGTGCGTTCAAGCTGCACGTCATGGAGTTTGCGACGGGAACGGTCTCGGCCATCACCGAAACCGTGGCTGACGAAAGTCCGAGTTTTGCGCCGAACAGTCGCCTGATTGTGTATGCCACTCAGGAGCAGGGCCGTGAAGCGTTGATGACCACCACGCTCGATGGCAAGATCAAGGCTAGATTGTCAGGCGCTGGCGGCGATATCCGTGAGCCTGCCTGGGGTCCGTTTCCGCGCTAACCGGGCCATTTGAGGTCAACTATTTTTTAGCCAAGGTTGTTTATGAAACGCTTTTTTACTTCTTTTACGCTCTCGCTGCTGGTGGCTGCCACTTTGTCGGCTTGTGGCTCCAGCGTCAAACTGCAAGATGTGCCGGTGGAAGACCGCGCTGCCAGCAGCAGTGGTCAAGCCAAGGATGCGGCTGCGGACAGCAGAGAGGTGGCGCCGGTGCAGATTGGCGCGACGCAGGCACCGATGGATGGACCGGCCAAAGTAGCCAAGATCGTGTATTTCGATTTTGACAGCTACATCGTCAAGCCTGAATTCCAGGGCGTCGTCGATGCGCATGCCAAGTACCTGATGGCCAGCAAATCGCGCCATCTGGCCATTGAGGGTCACACTGACGAGCGCGGCGGGCGTGAGTACAACTTGGCACTAGGCCAAAAACGCGCTGAAGCGGTGCGCCGCGCGATGGGCCTGCTCGGCGTGAGCGATTCCCAAGTTGAGGCGGTGAGTTTTGGCAAGGAAAAACCTGCTGCCCAGGGGCTGGATGAAGCCTCTATGGCGTTGAATCGCCGCGCTGAAATCAACTACCGCTAAGCCGTTTTAGTCGAAATCCAGACCGTGAAAATTTTTAAAACTAGCTTGGTGCTTGCGGCCTGCACGTTGGCGCTGCATGCCAATGCCGCCCTGTTTGAAGACGATGAGGCGCGCAGAGCCATCCTTGATTTGCGTCAGAAGGTTGATGTTTCCCAGCAGCACACGACTGATGCTCTTAAAAAGAGCAGTGACGACAATGCCCAGCTGCGTCGCAGCCTGCTTGATCTGTCCAACGAGATCGAGACGCTGCGCAGCGAGATGGCAACGCTGCGCGGTCAAAATGAGCAGTTGACCCGCAGCGTCACCGAAACGCAGCGTGTCCAGAAAGACCTGACGCAGGGCGTTGACGAGCGCCTGCGCAAGGTCGAGCCCGGCAAGGTGACGGTTGATGGGCGGGAGTTTGCGGCGGAGCCCGCTGAAAGGCAGGCGTTTGAAGTGGCCCTGACCACTTTGCGTAAGGGCGACTTTGCGGTGGCACAGAGCAGCTTCCTAGACTTTATCAAGCGTTATCCGCAAAGCGGCTACAAATCGTCGGCGTGGTTCTGGCTGGCCAATGCTCAGTACGCTTTGCGCGACTATCGCTCGGCGGTGACGAATTTCCGCTCGCTGCTGGCGGCTGACCCAGATCACTTGCGCGCACCAGAAGCGCTGCTGTCTATGGCTAACTGTCAACTGGAGCTCAAGGATACCAAGGCAGCGCGCAAAACGCTGGAGGATATTCTCAGAACCTATCCGCAGTCTGAAGCGGCCCAAGTTGCCAAAGAGCGCTTGACCAAGCTGAAATAAGCCTTCATGACATTTGATACCGAGTTGATTCCGGCGGATCTTGAGCGCCGTTTTGGCGGGCTTGCGCGCCTGTATGGCGCGGCGGGCGCTGCCCGCATCCGTGCCGCGCATGTGGTGGTGGTTGGCGTGGGCGGCGTTGGTTCATGGGCGGCTGAGGCGGCGGCGCGCAGCGGGGTGGCGCGTCTGACATTGGTCGATTTGGATCACATTGCTGAATCCAACATCAACCGTCAAGTGCATGCGCTGGATACAACGCTCGGCCAGGCCAAGGTGCAGGCGATGCGCGAACGCATTGCGCATATCAATCCAGATTGTCGGGTTGATTGCATCGAAGAGTTTGTTGATGCTGCCAACTGGCCTGACCTGCTTTCGCTGGGTGGCGGGTGTGACAGCAGGCAGCTGGCTGTGATTGACGCTTGTGACCAAGTGCGTGCCAAAACCGCGATGGCCGCCTGGGCTATCAAAAACAAGCTGATCTTTATCAGCGTGGGCGCTGCGGGCGGCAAGCGCCTTGCCCACCATGCCGAAATAGAGGACTTGGCGCTGGTCACGCATGATCCCTTGCTGGCGCAGATGCGCAACCGCCTGCGTAAGGAACATGGCGCTGCCCGCCAAGGAAAGATGGGTGCGGCCTGTGTCTTTAGCCGCGAACCCGTGCTTCAGCCAACGGCTGTATGTGTTGCAGAACCCGCATCCGCGCAGACCGATGGCAGTCTCAATTGTCATGGTTACGGATCGGTCGTCAGCGTCACCGCTACTTTTGGTTTGTGCGCTACCGGGTGGGTGCTGGATAAAATTGCTTCTTGATTTCAAGAAGCAGCAAAAATGACGCTATAATTTATATCTAAGCTGCAAACGACGCAGTTTAGCCAAGAGTAAATTCTTGGGACGTTAGCTCAGTTGGTAGAGCAGCGGACTTTTAATCCGTTTGTCGTGGGTTCGACCCCCGCACGTCCCACCATTTATTTTAGGGTTCTTAGCTCAGCTGGTAGAGCAGCGGACTCTTAATCCGTAGGTCGAGAGTTCGAATCTCTCAGAACCCACCATAGTATTTCAAGCGAAAAGCCTGCTATTAATCATTAATAGCAGGCTTTTTTATTGCGCGTTTGGATTTCAAAATTTTTAATGCAGCACAATTTTGACCGCTATACGAATAGTGAGGTGTTGGCGCGTAACGTGGTTAGGGTGCTTGTCTTTTTCGGGTGATTTCCAGTCTGTGCGTTGTGTAAAAACGACTGCGTTGGAATGAGAAACCTTGAAAAACTCAAATTCTTTCTCTATTAATTAGGGCCCTAGGGTCTTCCCGCTGTAACGGTTAGGTGGCACAATCTACAGTCTGAAGGCCCTTCCTGCCACAGTCGCATCCGCTAATCGGTTCAGCCGTGTTGCGGAAGGTTAATTTAACCCAAGCTTTAACCAGCTAATGTTTCCTCAAGGGAAACGGAGGTCAGCGGATATGAGTTCCAACTCGCAGTCACCTGCGTCTGTATTTTCAGCCTACCAGGGCAATACCTACCTTTTCGGCGGCAATGCGCCCTATGTCGAAGAGATGTACGAAAACTATCTGGCCAATCCTGCCAGCGTCACCGATAGCTGGCGCGACTATTTTGACGCGCTCCAGCACGTCCCCGCCGTCGATGGCAGCAATGCCAAAGATGTGCCGCACCTGCCCGTCGTTAACGCATTTGCCGAGCGCGCCAAGCAGGGCCAGACCAAGGTTGTCGTCGCCAGCGCCGACTCCGAACTGGGCCGCAAGCGCACCGCTGTTCAGCAGCTGATCGCCGCTTACCGCAATGTGGGCGCCCGCTGGGCCGATCTGGACCCGCTCAAGCGCGCCGAGCGCGACAACATTCCCGAGCTGGACCCTGCGTTCTACGGCTTTACCGGCGCCGATCAGGAAATCGTGTTCAACACGAGCAACACCTTCTTCGGCAAAGACACCATGAGCCTGCGCGAGCTGCTCAATGCACTGCGCGAAACCTATTGCGGCACGATTGGCGCCGAGTACATGTACACCAGCGACCAAGCGCAAAAGCGCTGGTGGCAGCAAAAGCTCGAAAGCATCCGCAGCAAGCCAAATTTTGGCACTGAAGAGAAAAAAACAATCCTGGAGCGCCTGACGGCTGCTGAAGGCCTGGAGCGTTTTCTCCATACCAAATATGTTGGCCAAAAACGCTTCTCGCTCGAAGGGGGCGAAAGCTTTATCGCCGCCATGCATGAGCTGATTCAATCGGCTGGCACCCAGGGCGTGCAGGAAATCGTCATCGGCATGGCCCACCGGGGCCGTCTGAATGTGTTGGTTAACACCATGGGCAAGACGCCCAAGGATTTGTTTGCCGAGTTCGACCACACCGCGCCCGAAGACCTGCCCGCAGGCGACGTGAAGTACCACCAGGGCTTCAGCTCTGACGTGACCACGCCTGGCGGCACAGTGCATTTGTCGCTGGCGTTCAATCCTTCGCACTTGGAAATCGTCAACCCCGTGGTTGAAGGCTCGGTGCGCGCCCGCATGGACCGCCGTGGCGACCCCACCGGCAGCCAGGTGCTGCCCGTGCTGGTGCATGGTGACTCCGCTTTCGGCGGCCAGGGCGTCAACCAAGAAACCCTGTGTCTGGCGCAAACCCGTGGCTACACCACCGGCGGCACGGTTCACCTGATCATCAACAACCAGATCGGTTTCACCACCTCGGATCCGCGCGACATGCGCTCCAGCGTGTTCTGTACCGACATCGTGAAGATGGTGGAAGCCCCAGTTCTGCACGTCAATGGCGACGACCCGGAAGCCGTGGTGCTGGCGACCCAGCTCGCGCTGGAATTCCGCATGACCTTCCGCCAGGACGTGGTGCTGGACATCACCTGCTTCCGCAAACTGGGCCACAACGAGCAGGACACGCCTGCGCTGACCCAGCCGCTGATGTACAAGAAAATTGCACAGCACCCCGGCACGCGCCGCCTCTACGCGGACAAGCTGACGGCGCAAGGCCTGGGCGAGACGCTGGGCGACGACATGGTCAAGGCCACCCGCGCAGCACTCGACGCTGGCAAGAGCACCTTTGACCCCGTGCTGACCAACTTCAAGAGCAAGTACGCGGTGGACTGGACCCCCTACGTTGGCAAGAAGTGGACCGACGCGGGCGACACCTCCATCCCGATGGCCGAGTGGAAGCGTCTGGCCGAGAAGATCACGACCATTCCTGACAGCGTCACGCCGCACAATCTGGTCAAGAAGGTCTATGGCGACCGCGCCGCAATGGGACGCGGCGAGACGCCGGTGGACTGGGGCATGGGCGAGCACATGGCATTTGCCTCCTTGGTCGCCAGCGGCTACCCGGTGCGCTTGTCTGGTGAAGACTGCGGACGCGGCACTTTCACCCACCGCCATGCTGTGATTCACGACCAAAGCCGTGAAAAATGGGATACCGGCACTTATGTGGCGCTGGAAAATGTGGCTGAAAACCAGGCTCCGTTCGTCGTCATTGACTCCATCTTGTCTGAAGAAGCGGTGCTGGGTTACGAGTACGGCTACGCCTCTGCAGATCCGAGCACGCTGGTGATCTGGGAAGCCCAGTTCGGCGATTTCGCCAACGGCGCGCAGGTCGTGATTGACCAGTTCATCGCCTCCGGCGAAGTCAAGTGGGGCCGCGTCAACGGCATCACCTTGATGCTGCCGCACGGCTACGAAGGCCAGGGCCCAGAGCACAGCTCGGCGCGTCTGGAGCGTTTCATGCAGCTCGCTGCTGACACCAACATGCAGATCGTCCAGCCGACCACGGCTAGCCAGATTTTCCATGTGCTGCGTCGTCAGATTGTGCGAAACCTGCGCAAGCCGCTGGTCATCTTCACGCCCAAGTCGCTGCTGCGCAACAAGGATGCGACCTCGCCACTGTCCGAGTTCACCAAGGGTTCCTTCCAGACCGTCATTCCTGAGAACAAGGAAGAAGTCATCAAGAAGGCTGACAAGGTCAAGCGCGTGATTGCCTGCTCGGGCAAGGTCTATTACGACCTGGTCAAAAAGCGCGAAGAAAAAGGCAGCGACGACACCGTCATCCTGCGTGTCGAGCAACTCTACCCATTCCCGCACAAGGCGTTTGCCACCGAGCTGAAAAAGTATCCGAACGCCACCGACATCGTGTGGTGCCAGGACGAGCCGCAAAACCAGGGCGCCTGGTTCTTCGTGCAGCACTACATCCACGAAAACATGCTCGACGGGCAAAAGCTGGGCTACTCGGGCCGCGCTGCTTCCGCTTCGCCAGCCGTGGGTTACTCGCACCTGCACCAAGAGCAGCAAAAGGCACTGATTGACGGTGCGTTTGCCAAGCTCAAAGGCTTTGTGCTGAACAAATAAGTTGCTTCTCCCCTATACACAGTTACATACACGAAAGAATCAAAATGGCTATCGTAGAAGTTAAAGTTCCCCAGTTGTCCGAATCCGTGGCTGAAGCCACCATGATGCAGTGGAAAAAGAAGGTCGGTGACGCCGTCGCCGAAGACGAAATCCTGATCGAAATCGAAACCGACAAGGTGGTTCTTGAAGTGCCCGCGCCTTCCGCTGGTGTGCTGGTCGAACTGGTCGTGGCCGATGGTGGCATGGTCGGTTCCGACCAAGTGATCGCCCGCATCGACACCGAAGGCAAGGCTGGCGCGGCTGTTGCCGCCCCGGTGGCCGCCGCTCCTGCCGCACCTGTTGTAGCGCCTGCTGCTGCCAGCAACTCGATGGCTGGCGTTCCGATGCCAGCCGCCGCCAAGCTGATGGCTGACAACAATCTGGCCGCAGGCTCGGTCGCTGGCACCGGCAAAGATGGCCGCGTCACCAAGGGCGATGTGCTGGGCGCTGCGGCTGCCAAGCCTGCTGCCGCACCTGCACCTGTTGCTGCGCTGCCAAAGGTGGCTACCAGCACCAAATCTGCCGATCTGGGCGAACGTCCAGAGCAGCGCGTTCCGATGAGCCGCCTGCGCGCCCGCGTCGCCGAGCGCCTGCTGCAGTCGCAATCGACCAACGCCATTTTGACCACCTTCAATGAAGTCAACATGGCGCCCGTGATGGACATGCGCAAGAAGTTCCAGGATGCTTTCAGCAAGGAACACGGCGTCAAGATCGGCTTCATGAGCTTTTTCGTCAAGGCTGCCGTTCACGCGCTGAAGAAATTCCCGATCCTGAATGCCTCCGTGGATGGCAACGACATCATTTACCACGGCTATTTCGACGTGGGCATTGCTGTCGGTTCGCCACGCGGTCTGGTGGTGCCAATTCTGCGCAACGCTGACCAGATGACTTTTGCCGAGATCGAAAAGAAGATCGCCGAGTTCGGCAAGAAGGCTGCGGAAGGCAAGCTGGGCATCGAAGAAATGACCGGCGGCACCTTCTCCATCTCTAACGGCGGCACCTTCGGCTCGATGATGTCCACCCCCATCATCAACCCGCCACAGTCGGCCATTTTGGGCGTGCATGCGACCAAAGACCGCGCTGTCGTCGAAAACGGCCAGATCGTAATCCGCCCGATGAACTACCTGGCCATGAGCTACGACCACCGCATCATCGACGGCCGCGACGCCGTCCTCGGTCTGGTGGCGATGAAAGATGCGCTGGAAGACCCAGCCCGCCTGCTGTTCGACATCTAAACTCAAAAAAACTATTCGGGCGGGACTGCTGCGGCCTTGGCTGGCAGCACCCGCCCTCAATTCACTGGAAAAGACAAATGTCCAAACAATTTGATGTGGTCGTCATCGGTGGCGGTCCTGGCGGCTATGTGGCTGCCATTCGTGCCGCCCAACTGGGTTTTAACGTCGCCT
>Ga0302213_1000513_pt1 | contig 21423 bp, 26 predicted proteins | sample II_Fen_N1_2_FD_194583 | JGI IMG/M metagenome (GOLD analysis project Ga0302213, IMG submission 194583) | Peat permafrost microbial communities from Stordalen Mire near Abisko, Sweden - II_Fen_N1_1 | ecosystem: Environmental > Terrestrial > Soil > Wetlands > Permafrost | place: Sweden: Abisko...
ATACCGCAAATCCATCTAAATGTCCAAAGGATAAATTAGTCGCTACAGATTTTACTGGGGCTTGCTTCCTTGCAAAAGCTGAAACTTGCTCAAAAGTAGAATACAAACAAATGCCTCAAGGCGAAGATGGATATTGGTCTGAGAAAATGATTGAAGCAGGTTATGAATTGTGGTGTAGTCCTTATAATTTCTCAAAACATATAATGAGTATTGATTGGTTAAATAAATACTTGACAGGAACATATCCAATGCGTTAATATTAATTAAAAGGCTACGAGCCTAAATACATTGGAGGAATTGTAAGTTGAGTAAAACATTTAATAATTATCTGTTGGATTGTGGTGAAGACGCTTTGCTTATCTATAATATTTTGCGGTCAGAAATTACATTGAGAGGATATACGAGATTTAACTTAGCATTTTTATACAAAGCGACGAGTGTCGATATTCAATCAAATAAAAACAGAGCAAAATATATAAAACAACAGCTACAAAAAATGCAGAGTTCTGCGTTGTTAATATATGATTTACCAAATAAAAATACTCTGGTAAGTGATTTTAAAAATGATTGTTATGCTTTCTTTAATAACATAGAACATAATATTAGTGTGGATGAATATACTATAAATAATATTATTGAGCTATCAAAATCAAAGAAAGTAAACGCGGGTAATATTTTTAATGTATATGTTTATATTCTAAATCATAGTAATACGACCATTAATATTGATGCAATGTGCAATCAATTAAAATTAAAAACATTTGTAGCAAAAAGATATATGAGATATCTAAGTGAATTAAATCTGATTGATAAAAATCTGAATGTCAGTATGTCGTCAACAATAAATTTTTTGACAGTTGGGAATACCCACGGAGCAAAGTCTTTTTCAAAAAAAGTAAGAGATAGAGATGGATATTGTGTTATTTGTAAAAGCAAACATAGATTACATGCACACCATTTAAATGGTAGAAACTGGGATATTGAAAACGTAGAAAATATAGATAATGGAGTGGCAATATGTGAGGAGTGTCATAAAGAATTTCACACTCTAAACGGAAATGGCAACAACACAAAGCAACAATTTGAAGAGTTTTATAAAATGAAAACAGGTATAGACGATGAAGACCACGAACAATTACAACTTAAACAAACTGATTATAAGGAGAGTGTAGAGTGAATAAAACAGTTATAATTATGAATGGAAAAGAAAGGGTTATATCTCAATATTATGATGAAGATATTTTTAAAGATGATTTCTCATTGGCGTTAATCACAGTATATAATAAATTTAGATGCAATGATGGAACTCCTACTGCATATTTTGGATATGAAACAATCAAGCTATTGCTCGCTAATAGTATTGATGAAGATAAATTGCCAGAAATTTTAGAGCGATTAAAATTCGTTTCGTATTCAATTGATGATGGAGATAGATTTAATGCACGTCATACTTTTATTAAAAATTTATCTCCTATGTATCATAGAGATGGGAAAGTATTAGATTTTATCAGATATAAAGGTATGAATTGCAAATTGGGTAATTTTAAAAATGGACTTGTTATTGCGCTTGATTAAAATAAAAAAGGATAAAAGGAGAAAATAATGAATAAAGTTAATGAAAAATATAAAGAAGCAATGGTTGACCTTGATTTGGAATCTTACTTTAAGTACGGAGTAAAATTCAAACAAACTACATTAATTAATGGCAAGCTTACTCGTGGACAAGGCAAAACATTTATACTGAATAAAATCGCAGAAGAAAAAGGCGTTAATACAATAAATAGAAGAAGCGACTGTAACACAGTTAATTCTCCGAGTTTCTTAAATAAAGATGTGATTATAGTAGATGATATATGCATTAAAGATATTATAGAGTTTGTTAAAATGGGTAAAATTGTAATAGGAAGTTATTGGGATTAATTTATATTGAATAAAAGGAGAATATTAAATGTCAAAGCGAATCATGGTAGCCTGTGAGCAGTTTTTTACGCTCGATGGGAAAGATTGCTTATTTGGCGGAGGAGAACGGTGGCTCGTGGATATGGTGGCACTTCTAAAGTCATTGCAATATGATGTGGATGTGTACCAATTTTCATATGCTCCGTTCAGCAAGCGTTTCAAGCAAATGAACGTTAAGGGTATCGGCAATATTAAAAATCCTGCGCGTCCATTAGATTCATGGGGTGAGGGATATGCAGAATTCAAACGCATTTCAGAAAACTTTGATGGTGTATTTCTACTGTCGCAAAATATGGCTGTACAGAAATATAATAAACCCACGCTCACAGTAAATCATGGTGTAATTTTCGATTCCTACGACCTAAATGTAACTAAAGTTATGAGAGATGTTTATAATAACATGGACTCGTTTAAATTGTCTTGCAAAAATCCAGACAAAATTATTTCCGTGGATAGTAATGCGGTCAAATTATCTCAAGTAATCTGTAGGGAATACTCACATAAATTTGAATTTGTCGTGAATTATACTGATTTAGAAACGTTTAAACCCGTAGAGCCTGATAAAAATTCGTTCTCAATCATCTTTCCTAGACGTTTACAATTCTGTCGAGGATTTACCACTATGATGAAAGCTACAGATTATATTATAGATAAATATCCCCAAGTAAAAATATATTTTGTAGGAAATGGAAATCCTCAAGAAACTGAATTTTTCACGAACTGGTTGAAGGATAAACCACAAGATAGAGTTTTTCACGAATCTTATGAAATGCACGATATGTATAAAGCGTACAAAAATAAAAATTTAAGTTGCGTCCCAACTATAAATTCCGAAGGTTCTTCCCTTTCTGCTTTAGAGTCGTTGGCGAGTGGAATTCCCGTGATTGCAACTATTTGCGGGGGTTACAAGATGTATGTATGGGTGGAGTAAATGCGATTGCCGTTAATCCAGATTACAGTAGGAGCTACGAAAATCCCGATGCCACAGAACTTATCGAGGCAATTGAATGGGCTATTAATAATCCCGAAGAACTTGCTAAACTTCGTGAAAATGGACTTCGTATGATTAAGGCATTTGATAAGAAACATTGGGACGCTAAAATTTCTAAGATTATTGAAAGGGTTTATGGTAAAGCCAATGAATAACACGCCTAATCAAATTACAATTTGTACAGCCGCAAGTCCCGACTGGTTAGAGTATGTACACATCCAACTTTACTCAATCCTAAAAAACAACACATCTAACTCATTTATCAAATATTACATTCTCACAGATACAGATAGTGTAACCGAGGAACATTTGAATTTGTTCAGGAAATTATTTTGTTTGTATGAAGGAATGTTTGATGTTCAGTTTATTGATATTGAAGAATCGTTTAACCGACTTGTGGCTTCACAAAATAATGTGAGTGAACGATATAAAAGGCATGCGTTGTACCGTTTGTTTATACCCCAATGTCTTACAGAAGATAAAGTTCTATATCTCGACAGCGATACAATTGTGTGTCAAGATTTGTCTAAACTGTTTAGTTTGGATATGAAAGATTGGTATGTAGCAGGAGTAATGGATACCGGAATAATGCCAGACCACAAGAAAAATATTGGTATGAGTGAAAATGTAGATTATTTCAATTCAGGAGTTTTGATTTTTAATAACAAGCTCATCATTGAAGATAATCTATTTGACGAGATGTTAAAATTGTGCAATGGAGAACCCCTATTAGGACTCGACCAAGATATTATAAATTTGGTATTGTCAGAAAATAGCACAGAGCTTAATCCGCGATACAATGTAAGTTTGTCTACGGTAGCGGATATCCCACAGGAACATACTGCTATACTCCATCACGCAGGAAAGAAACCTTGGGACACTGATGAGGCTTTTCGAGCGGATGTATGGAAGGAATATTATAATGAATGCTTTTAATTTGAATTGGAAGTATATTTCGATAGATGAATATAAAAAGATTAAGGAATCAGAATATGAACAAGCCATTTCTTGAAATAAGCGCAATGTCACACTGTATCCATAAATGCTCTTATTGCCCACAAAATAAAGTTGTTGAAAATTACAAGAGTGAAGAAAAATTTTTGTCACTTGAAAATTTTAAAATAGCCATATTAAAATTAAAAGAACCAAGTGTTATTGCATTTGCTGGATTTAGCGAACCATCTTCAAATAAAGATATAGCTGATATGGCTAAATTTGCATCAGAACAAGGGCATGAATTAATGATAATGACCACACTGTACTGTTTATCGAAAGAGCAATATGATGAATTTAGACAGTTAAATTGGTCACATTTTTCAGTACATGTATTAGATGAAGATAACAAATCTGATATAAAAATCACAGATAAGTATTTGGATATACTGAAATATGTATATGATAACCCTATACCTAATATAATTTATTGTCATCATAGTGGTGACGTGGCACAGGAAATTAAACATTTGATTCCACATAGTTATTTGCTTGAAATTAATAGTAGGGCTGATAACTTGGATTGTGATGATGAGAATGTGAATCGGTGTTATAAGTCAGGTCGCTTGGTTTGTGGACATAGATTTCTTAATGGCAATAGTGGGCTAATGCTCCCATCGGGAGATATACAACTTTGCTGTTCAGATTTCGGTCTAAATTATAAACTCGGGAATCTCTTAACTGATAGTTGGGAAGACATTCAAAATAGTCGTGTAATTAAAGATGTGATTTTAGATAACGCGAATGGAAATGATACAATCTGTAGAAAATGTTGGCTAGCTAAAGAAATTTAATTTAGGTACTTGACAATGGAATGCGATTAGGTTTATAATATGATTATAGCAAGTGAGCGAGTCAATTAAAAATAGTTGAAATTGATAGTTGACAAGTTAATTTGAAGTTGCTATAATGAAAATGTAAGATGCTTACGCTTACAACTCCGATTTACTACTACGCTAAAGTGTTACCAGCACTGTTAGCGAGCGTTGAGTGATACTCTCATGCTGAATACGTTAAGTTCAGTATAATTCACCCCTCTCGCTCAATTGGCAGAAGCACGCGATTTAAGCTCGCGAAAGTGTGGATTCGAATTCCACGAGGGGTATACCTGCAATTCATAGTGCCTTCACGTGGCGTAGGTTGTTTAAACTAAACTATGACTATATGCGCGATTCGTCTAATGGTACAGGACGGTGTTCTTATACAGCACTAATGAGTGTTCGATTCACTCATCGCGTAATCCTTCATAAGTAGAGCCTCCACGTTGGCGAAGGATGGGTAATGCTAATCTGCTTAGATTGATAATGAATAAAAGGAGAAGAAATATGATTGAAGAGAAACGACTATTGATTAGTGACCATTGTGTAGAAGATGATGAATTTGTAGAAGAGATTACAAAGAAACTTGAACAATTTGTTGAAGTTGTATTTGGCAAAGAAATTAATGTAGAATATGGCGTTGAACCTTGGTATCGAGAAGAACCAGAATTTAATGTAGAAGCGTGCATTCAAATCACATTTAATGATTATGAATGGACGAACGGACTTGGCAATACAATGAAACAAACTCTTGGGATTGTGTTGGAAGATAAGGGTTTTCAAGCGTTTTGGATTGATGGTAAATTTCTAAAGAAACTTGTTTACGAACAACACACTGAATATCCATTGCAAGGAGAGCAAGAAATTTGTGGAGTTAAGGGACATGATGCATTGCACAAGCTTGAAGAATTTATTTTGACTTGCTGATTTAATCCGTTTGCATGATTCGGATAAATCATGCACCAATTGAATAGATGATAGTTGAGAATTGCAAACTCAATGACAAGTGCCAACCCACTTCATCTATTTTAATTTATTGGTTGGATAGAAAGGTTGGGAGTTAATGAAGGATTTAAGATTTGAAGAATTTTTAAGTAAGGCGCACAACAAATACGGTGATAAATTCGATTATTCTCAGGTAGATTATGTCGTTCTTATCCTGAAATGGATATAACTAATTTCCTAATTGATAATCATGTAGATTATGATAAAGAGATTAATTATTCTAAGTTTTTAAATGATAAAAGTTTAAGATGGCGTTGTGACTGGTTTATTAGAAAAGATGATAAAGAATATGTAGTTGAATATTTTGGGCTTAATGATAAAAAACTACAATAAGAAAACAAATGATAAAATAATTAGATTAATGGAATCAAAATATAGAAATACTTGTATCTTTATATTTCCAGAAGATTTAAGAACAAAGTCAATGCAAGAAATATTTAAAAATATTCTAACCGCACAAGTTGAGCAAAAGGAGGAAATATCATGAAAACAATGGCGATTTTATTCTGGGCAATCATTATATTTTGTGCCTGTGTGGTAATTGGAAATCAATTCTGTAAAATAGTATTCGGAGGATAATATGAGCGAAAAAATCAAACTTTCACAACTTAAAGGACAAGAAGTGAGGGTCACAATTCCAACCTATATTCAAGACGAATTTGTTGGAGATATCATTATTAAAAACCCCACAATTGCATTGGTTGAAGAAATTAAGCAACATGCAAGAGAAAACAATTTAGACGACGGATTGCGAGAAAAACTTCTCAGAGAACTTACAAATATTGATGTGGATTGTGCAATTGACGATGAGTTTGTAAATTACTATAATGATATTTTTGTATCTGTAATGATTGAAATTGATGCTATTATTATGGAAATTACAACCAATGCGGCTCTTGAAATGTATACTGTAAACAAAATGTCAGACAATAAGCAAGCAATGCTTGTGGATACAATTTCCAAACAAAGCGAGATTATTGAATCTATTAATCAGTCTGAAGTTGACCGAAAACGCAACAAAGAACTTCAAGACGCAGAAGATGAAATGAAATTGATTAAAGAAAAAATTGATTTCCTAAAAGGTGAATCAAATGGCGAGCAACAGTAATATAGACCAAGTTATAAACTCTATTCGTGGAGCAATAAATTTCGCAGTAGAAGATTTAGCAGAGGATATAGAGCAAATAGTTGAAAAGCATATTAATTCAGATGTCTACGGTGCATATACTCCCACAGAGTATAAAAGGCAAAAATATTTGATTGATAGTTTGCAGAGTGATGTAGATAATACAGGAACACAAGCTACAATAACGGTAGAACACAATGAAGAAAAAATGATGTATTATAGCCTTGTTGACAACCCTAATCAAGAACCCTTAGAGAATCGAGGCGCAGTAACTGAATGGATAGAAAATGGACAAATCCACCCCTTATTTGGAGGTGGATTTTCCTATTTGTCCGAAAGACCATATAAAGAAAATTCAAAAGAAGAAGTTCAAGAAAAGATTGAAGTATTATTTGCTCGTAAATTGTTGAAATATTTGTAATATAAAGGACTACATTAACTGTATCTAATAACATAGATAAACGTGTACAATAGTGGACAAACATCTATTACTCGCGGACAGCTGATGAGGTTTCACGCCTAAGTGAATGCTATCAATGAAAATTGCTTGCATGATGAGCTACGATCGTATAAATGCCAAAGACACACCCTCGGATGTAATCTTCAGTCCGTTGCTCTGTGAGTATAAAGGATGACCGACTTCTAATGTCCTGAAGTCAAACACCGAACTACATGTGCATTATATTGTCATTGGCAAGAAGAAAATACTGCGAAAGCGAGAGTAGTCAGAGATGACAAATTATTGTTATGTAATTGATAAAAACAAAAAGCCACTTGAGCCAACTAATTATAATAATGGTTGGAGATTGGTTAGAAAGAAGAAAGCGACATTAGTTTCAATGTATCCGTTTGTGATTAAATTAGAACGAGAAGTTGAAACATCGGAAGTAAATTTTAATATATGTGGTATTGATACCGGAAGTAAATTTACTGGAATTGCTATCATTTCTGAATGTAAAACCATAAATAAAGTTTTGTTTAAGGGAACCATAGCCCATAGACGAGACGTAAACAAGTTAATGGAATTACGCAAAGGACAAAGAAAATATATTGGATATGCTCAACATTGTATGCAAGGCAAAACTTATCTCAGAGAAAATTTGCTAAAGATATATCCAATTGAATTAACGATTGGTTCAGAAACTGCGAATAAACGCATTGATTGGTGCATTGAGAAATCACATAGTAATGATGCGATTGTTATTGCTGGAATAAAACCGTACAAGTGTGATATTCAAGATTGGGTTATAAAACCAATGCGAAGGCAGAGCAAAGCCAAAACGGACAATGTATTGGGAATTAAACACAAAGATTTGGTTTTATACACATATAAAAATGGTGAAACACATATTGGATATGTGACAGCAATTTATCCAGAACTAAATGCTTTGAATCTTCAGTCATCATCAAAACATTGTAAAAAGGTTAACGCTAAAAAGTGTAAATTTATATGGAGATTTAATAAAATTTATTGGATGTAGATATAAATATGTATGATTGTACACATTTGACTATATTTTATAAAAGGGGGGATATAATTGGCTCAAAATCTTGTATTGAAAGTTTTATTGGATTATCAAAAGTCCCTCCAAGAAATGGGACAACAAACTACGAGAGAATGGGAAAAAGTACAACAAGCAATAACTAAGATATCTCAAAAAGCAGAAGATGGTTTATTTAGAGATAAAATAAAAACAATGGAGCAATTACAGGCAAAGGCAATTGCCCAGAATAATGAAATAACCAATAAGCGATTACAATCTGCCGAGAGAGCACAACAAATAGAGTCTCAAGCTCTTGATAAAATTCATGCGAGAGCATTGACGCAGAACGATGAAATTGATAGACGGTCAAGACAACGGATTGAAACGGCAACAAGATTGCAGCAAGAGGCTATGGCTCGACAAATGTCCATGGCTACCCAGTATCAAGAAGAATTATCAAGAGCGGGTACAAATTTTAATCCTGCGTCTACATCATTAGGTGGAGCAGGAACTACTATTTCTCGTTCAAATGTAGAAGAAACTTCGTCTGCTACGGCAAGATTTACACAAGTTGTACAAGGTGCGAATGGTGCTGTGACAACATATACGGGGAATCTAAATAGAGCCACTGGTCAAACTGAAATATTGTCTCGCACTACAACGCAACGATTAGTTCCCGCGATGGAGCAATCTACTAATGTGTTCTCAAGATTTGCACAAACGTTGGTTCATGATATTTCCAAGATGGCGGAATGGGGGATTTCTGGTGAAATTATTTTTGGAACTCTTAAAAAAATTGGAGATGGAGTACAATATATTACCGAAATGGATACTGCTTTAGCCAATATCCGTATGGCTTCTGGAATGACAACAGAAGAAACAAATGGATTAGCAGATGCATATAATAGGCTCGGCAAAGAATTGGGTGAATCTACTAAAGTTATTGCAGATTCCGCCGTAGACCTTTATAGACAAGGTTTAAATACCGAAGAGGTTAATGGAAGGCTTGCTGAATATATCAAACTTTCTAAAGTAATAGGCGAAGACCTACAAACTACAATTGAAATGGGAACTGCCGGAACTACAGCCTTTGGAGTTGGTATTAAAGAACTTGGAGACATTGCCAATACCGTAGGAGACGCTACGGCTTCATCTGGTAAAGAAGTAATGACTGCTATACAAAAAAGTGCATCGGTAGCACAAACCGCAGGAGTATCTATGAGAGAACTTGCGGCTATGGCTGGAGTCGTTGCAAGCACTACACGCGAGAGTGGTAGTATCGTAGGCAACGCCCTCAAAAGCGTATTGTCAAAACTTTCACAAGTAGATGAATTGACTGGAGATGTAAATAAAGATTTCGGCAAAACACTGAAAAGATTACAAGACGTGGGTATTACTGTAAGTGATAGCAATGGAAATCTATTAAGTGCTACACAAATTCTTAAAAATGTTGGCAGTCAATGGGATACAATGTCAGAAAAAACACAAAAGTACATTTCCAGCGGATTTGGGATTTATCAGTTGAACCGATTCACAGCCCTCGTTAAAGGTATGACTGGTGAATATGAACGTATGCTTACTGTAGAATCAGGCGCAATGGGTTCCACGGACAAGAAATATGAGCAACGTTCAAATACAGTTGAAGCGGCAAATAAAAGAATGAAAGACTCATGGGAAAATTTATATAATAATACTATAAATTCTGGATTTCTTAAATCACTTTACAATGCTGAGGCAGGAATTGTTGATTTAATTGATAAAACAAACGCATTAGGCGTAGCACTTACTGCGCTAGGCACCATATTACTAGTTAAAAATATTCCAGCAATGATTTCTATGATTGCTACTTTAAGAAGCTATAGAACGATTGGAATAACCGCAACATTAGTAACTAATGGTATGGCAGAAGCGGAAGCCCTTGCGGCAACAAACGCTATTATTATGAATGCGGCTCTATTTGGTATAGTTGGAGTTTTGGGTTTAGCCGCCGCAGCATGTTTCTATTTTGGGAAAGCGCAAACTGAGGCTTTTAATAAATCAATTGATTTTACAGGTTCATTAAACAAAGAATCTGAATCCGCAACGGACACTATGAAAAGCATATCAGATTTAGCAAACGTCACAGAATTTAGTACAAGTCAACATGAGAGGCTTCGTGTTGCGGCAAATGAATTAATAAAAATATATCCATCCCTGTCCAAAGTAATTGATGAAAATAAACTTAGTGTGAAATCTTTGGGTGATGCATATAAGCATGCATGGGAAGAAGAATACAAATTAAAATTGCAAGACGCTTCTCGTGCTGAATTATCGGCGAGATTAGCGTATACTTCGGCAAACGCGGAAAGTAAAACGGCTACATCTAATTTAAATCAAATGGGATACGAATGGTTACATCCCGGCGAAGCACAGGTTAAAAAAGATGCGGCAAGTATAGTTAAGGCGAGATGGGATGCCACATCTGCGGCACTTAGAGATATGCAAAATCAGAAATTTAAAACTCCTGATTTTTATGCAGGGGCAGATTTTAATCCACCCTCTCCAAACCCCAATATCACAACGCCAGACCCCAATATCACAACGCCAGACGGAGGTTCAAAATCCACATTATCAACAACCCAAGACATCCTCGCCCAATACAAATCCTACCAACAAGCAATTTCCGACACAGTTCACGAACTTAACATTCTTCAATCCAAAAACAAACTAATCTCCGAAGACGATTATCCCGCCCAAGAGAAAGCACAACAATCTCTAATCGACCAGTATAAAAAACAGCAAGAAGCAATCCGTCAATATGGACTTCAGCTTCATGCCGCAATTGATTCTGGTAAATATAGTGGCGATGAACTTCAAAAACTCAAGGATGAATTAGATAAAGAATCTGAATCTTGGTGGTCTTTACAGGATAATATCTACGATGCTTCAAAAGCTATAACCGATTTTGGGACTAAAGCTAAAGAAGCCGCTATAAAAGCATTGGATGCTTCAGATGCTGCAAAGGGTTTGAAAGAGGAAATGTCGGCAATCAAAGACCTTTCTGACGCAGAAAAAGACTCTATATCTTCATACTATGACGCTCAAATTCAAGCTGTAGAAGATGAAATTTCTGCCCTCAAAGAAAAGAACGACCAACTTGATAAAGCCGCTAAAACCCAAGAACTTCTCCTTAATCTCCAGAAGGCTCAAACAGCCCTCGCCAATGTTCAAAAAGAACACAACGTTCGACTCTACACTGGTCAAGGTTCCACAGGTTGGGAATGGGTTTCTGACCCATCTAAACTTGCAGACGCTCAAAAATCAGTTGATGATGCAACTAAAGCAATGGCTGATGATGCAACTAAAAACGCCCAAGATGCCGCTGAAAAAATTCTTAGCGATAAAAAAGCCGCATTTGAAGCTGAGAAAAAAGTTGAAACAGATGCTTACAATGTTCGTAAGGATAAATTTGACGCATTCCAGAAGCTTGTTGAAGAGATGCAATCTACTCATGATGCTATTTCAAAAGATGCATTAAATACATTTTTAGGTAGTCTTACGGATTCTGAGAAAGAGTCGTATGGAAATAGAATCGCAGAGCTTACTAATTTTATAAATTCTTGGAATGCTCAAATAACAGCCATGAAAACCCCATCTACTATATCTGGTGGAGGTGGTAGCAACTCATATGATTATTCCGGTGGAAGTTCTGCGTTTGAAACTGATGCTGATAGAGCTCAAGCTGACGCCAATAGACAACATTATAAAGAAACTGGGCAATTGACAACGGGGAATAAAGTAGCAGGAGCAAAAGCATCCGGTGGTTCAGTATCCGCAGGTTCGACTTATCAGGTAAACGAAGTCGGGTTGGAAGGTTTCATGTCATCTCATTCTGGTAAGGACTTCTTCACTCCGTTGACGAGCGGTGGAACAATTATCACAGCAGACCAAATGAGTAAACGTGGTTCGGGTAGTGGAGACACAATATTTCAACTATCAGGAGATTTATCATTCCCGAGTATAAAAAATGGAAATGATGCACAAGCATTTATTAAAGAACTTGCAATCAATATGCGCAGAAAAGCCGCAATGGGAGTATAGGAGGTAGGTTATGAGTATTTACAATCCGTTGCCTACCTTCCCCATTTCGGGGCAAGCCATAGATGGCAATAACAATAATATATTTACATGGGATTTTCAATCAGATTCAGGTGAAATTCAAACTTCATATCAATTATTAATATACAGTTTAGCTAATGCTACGATATACGATTCTACAGTAGCATCAACACCCAATCATTTTCACACAGTACCATTGTCTACATTAACAAATGGTACGACATATAAATGGAAAGTAATTGTAAATGGAATTTATACAAGTACCGTACAAGTATTTAATGCAACTACTACGCCTACTATAAGTGTGGATACATTACCCAACCCGTTTATTCATCAATTTTATAATTTCACAGCGACATATGCTCAAGCCCAATCGATACCTGTAAAATCATTTAAGTGGTATTTATATGATAGCACAGGGCTGAATCTAATTCAACAAAGTGATGAAATCATAGGACAAACTATCCAATACCAATTTGACGACTTGGCGGATAGCACGCAATATTGGGTTAAGGTTAGAGTTAGAAATCAAGCCGAAACAACCGTATCTAGTACTCCTTTAACCTTTGTCCCAAACTATACCAAACCATATGACCCTACTTTATTTCAAGTTTCAGCAGATAACTCAACTGGACTTAATAAACTGGATTGGTCATCGGTAGTAACTCAAATTGGCTCTGTCACAGGAACATATCAATTTGTATCTGGTGTTTGGGGATATGCGCTACATTTAGATAGTGGAAGTTATTTGAATTACAACTTATCTGCTCCAATTCCTGCTACGTTTACTTCTGAGATATTTTTAAAATTACCATCTACTTTTAATGGGGTGTTATTTAACTTTTATAAAAATGGAGAAGTAGCTTATGAAATAGGATATATGGCAAATACACAAAGGTTTTATTATAAACGAGGAAATAGGTTTACATCTGGTAATGCAATTGCTTTACCGAATGGGTACTTTTTGTTTATTGTCAAGCCAAATCAAATTCAATACAAAATAGGTGGCACAACCTATACTGTGAGGTGATTCTTTTGCTTTTTCCAAGTTTATTTCCATTCTTGCTTACAAGTGGGGAATCACCCACTTCTACTTATGATGAAATCAAGGCATATGGTGAATCAACGTTAGATGAATGGACATTCCAAAATATAGATATACCAGAAGCAGATTTATGGACGTATGGACAATCTGCAACTCCCACATGGCAATACAATACAATTTTATTAATGCCATTTTCTAATAACTTTGATGCGGGGAATTTTCCTACAAATAATAACCCAGTTACGGCATGGTATATTTTACGTAGAGAAACTGGTTCGGTTCAATTTGAACAAATAGCGTCTATTCCAAATGACAACAAAAATGTATATTATGATACAACGGCTATAAGTGGAGTCTCTTATGAATATGCAGTGCAAGCATCGTCATATGGAACTAAAGGCGATGGAATTATATCGGGAGGCATTATGACAAATTTCTTCGGCTGGCGGCTCCAGTCAATTGATTACAATGAAACTACAAATACAGGCACGAGTTATTCATTTATATTAATGAATGAATCAGGTTCAATATCTCCTACACAAGCAAGAACTGTACACAATACGACCTATGCCTCAAAACCAACGATTGAATATGGAGCTATGCAATATCTATCGGGCAATCTAAAAACAATGCCATATTCAGATGATTGTACTAATGAAATTGCGTCTATGGCTCAATATAATCTACTATATGCGTTTATAACTGACAAAACAACCAAGATTCTTAAAAATGGTTCTGGACTTACTATGTATGTAGATACATTTAACCCTCAACTAAAATATATTGACGAGATTACCAATAATCAAGCCACAAATCCATATGAGCAACCATATTATTTCACATTTGATTATGTTCAAATTGCATAAGGTGGTGTGAATATATGGGATTAATTCAAGACTATTTAACTACAGTGCGTGGCTCATGGGCTGATGGAATTCCTCGTCCATACACGAATATAGCGAAGTTAGAAGTATTAGATATAAACGAAAATGTAACAAGTGAGATTACAACTGATATTCTTGAAGGGTCGGTAAATATCGTATCACAAACAGGTAGTAGGAGAACTGCTTCTGTCACTCTTAAAAATAAAGCTTTGGTATATAATTTAGACCCCGATGGAATATGGTTAGACACTAAATTTAGATTGTGGAGTGGAGTGGAAGATTATCTTGGAAATCAATATTATTTCTCGCAAGGTATATTTGTATTGGGGGAATGTTATGAAGAATCTCAACCATCTAGTGCAACGGTTAGATTAGAATTATATGACAAAGCGTGTTTGTTGAACGGTACTATTTCTGGGGGAATTTTATATTCTTCAATTATTCCTATAAACACAAATGTTGTGGACGCTGTAAAATTGATTCTAAACGCCGCAAATACGTCCCAACCTATGTTGAATTATACAAACAAACCATTAATTGCAGACACCTCTACATTTGTAATGCCATATACTTTACAGGTCGAAGCATCTGGAACCTATATGGATATATTAACCAAATTAGCAGATGCCGCAACTTGTGTATTTTATTTTGATAGAGATGGATATCCTAATTTTGTGGCTCCAGTTAATTATACTACTGCGCCATCAAATTTAGTGTTAACTGAAAATGACCAAATTAAAATTGGATTTAGTAAACAAGTTGATATACAAGCTGTGAAAAATTCAGTGGTTGTGATGGGTGGTTCATTTGGAGACGGAGCGATATATACTGCGTCTGCGCAAGACACAACACCGACCGACCCTACTAGGATTGGCAGAATTGGTGAACGTCAATTATATATTGAAGACCAAGTAATTTATACAACTGCGTTGGCTAAGTTAAGAGCTGACTATGAACTTTCTAAAGCAGTTCAAGCATCAGAAGCTATAAACTCAACATTGGTTCCCATAGACTTCTTAGATGTAGATGAAATTGTAACACTTACGGATGCTAGGTTAAAAGAATCTTCAACTAGATTGCTGACGAAGCAAATCACATTGCCAATAATTCATATAGGAAATGATATGACTGTTGATATTTGGCGCACTCGCTCTTTTAGTTAGGAAGTGAAATATGGATAATAAAATGTTGGGGCTATTATTTAAAGCGACAAGCGATAATGCAAATGATAATAGTACAAATAATTATAATACAAGTTCTATTGCTAGTGTGGTTTCAAATGATGGAACTACACTGACAATACAATTTTTAGGGACAAGCGATAATATCGCAGGGATACATTATATATCTGGACAAACTATTATTGCAGGGAATAAAGTAGTAGTTGTAAAATGCAACAATTCTCCTAAAAGTTCCGACTGGTATTGCGTAAAATTAAGTTAGAAGGAAGTGATTCTCATAAGTGCTCTAGTATCTGACAAAAACCGCCTATCAACACTTCGTCCAGACTTGATTAAATATTTTAAGAACCAAGAAGATGCAGATAGATATTCAATATCTTCTGGGAGATACGCTAATTTAATCTGTCCGAATTGTGGCACACCAAAAAAGTTACAACCCAATTCTCTTACATCGAGAGGGTTTAGTTGTTCTGCTTGTTCTGATGGAATATCAATTCTAAATAAATTTATGTATAATATAATCAAAGATATGAATATAGATTTCGATACCGAGCGCGTATTCTATTGGGCACAAAATAAAAAATATGATTTTTATATACCAAGTATAAATGTAATTATAGAAATGCATGGAATACAACATTATAAAAATAAGCCTAGAAGTTCGGGTAGAAATCTACAAGAAGAGCAAGAGAATGACGCATTAAAAGAAAGAATGGCTAAAGAAAATGGAATAAATAATTATGTGATAATTGATGCAAGAAAATCAGAATTGGAATGGCTCAAAGAGAATTGTATTAATAAGTTGTCGAGTTTTTTGATTTAAAAAACGTTAACTGGAATTTAATATATAAAAATTGTGCAAACTCATTAATGTTAGAATGTTGTAATATGTATAAAAATGGCAAAGAAGTTGATTATATTTCTAAAACAATAAAACTTCATTCGTCCACAATATACAAATATTTAAAAAGAGGAAATAAAATTGGTATAATCAAATATACACCACATCGTTCAAAAGGACACGTGGTGTATCAATTTACAAGAGACGGAGTTTTTAAAATCTTACAATTCACACATGGACGCAAGTAGGGGCGCAGGAATTGCCTGTTCGAATATATGTATGTGTATTAACGATAAAATAAAAACTGCCGGAGGATTCGTTTGGCGCGATAAATTACAATATGACAACGGGGGTGATTCCAATTAGTAATGTTATAAATCTAAAACAAGACGTATCAACAATCCTCAAATCTGAAGCTGGTCAATATGCAACTTTAGCAGTATCTATATTGACAACAACAGGTGCGTACTCATTTACATCAACATCTTCTGGAGTAACTTACTCGGGTTCATCTGGCGGACAACAACAATTATTTAATGATTTAGCTGTAGTGTTAGTAGATAATTCCATAGCCGGGGTTGACTGGAACCTTATAAGGAGTTTTATTTACGGGCAAGGCACTCCAATGTTGAATGGAATGCAAACCAAACTTGTAAAAGTAAATGGAGTATTGAAGGAAGTGGATTTATACAAAGCGGATTTAACGACGCTGATTGCAAAAACAGTATTAAATAGAACAAGTGGAATATTATCAAGTGTAGATAATTATGTGTATTCCACCGATGGAGTTACCGTGCTTGTACAGTATAAGGATACGCTAAATCGTGTGAGCGGAGCACTGGATAACGTTGTGCGCACAGTTCAAATATAAAGAGGTGATGGAATGGATTCAGTAGTTTATGACGCGATATCGTCATTTCAAGCAAGTAATATGGGTTATACGCCGGGGATTAGGGTAACTCCATTAGATAGCAACGCTACGGTCGCGGGAACATTAAGTAACAATACATTCAATATATTAAGCACCTCCTATATCGATACAGGGTATCCAATCGAGAGCTTTGATGATGCGACTACTGGTAATATTCCTAGATGGACTCTTGCAGCAGGGACTGGTAGTGTCACAGCTTATACTACTTGGAAAACTTTAGGAACACAAAGTATTTTGTGCAGCATAGGCAATACAAGTTCCATATCAATTAACAGAAGCGTCCCTCTTGATGGAAGTACGCAGATTCTTTTTGATTACAAAAGTGTATATGTAGGATTTGATCCCGTGACACTATACGTATATATAGATAGTGTACAAAAGTTCACTATGGGGCTCGGATCAACTGGAAATATATATACAGACGTTAGTATACCTATTTCTGGATATACTGGAAATCATGACGTTAAATTTACATTATCAAAACCCGGAGCATCTGATTCAGGAATCATAGCTTTAGATAACGTTCGTTTTAATCCAGTTAATTCTAATTCTGCTTATATCCTTAAACCCGCAAACAGAGTGAACTTAGATAGACTTATGGTCCCCAAAGCTTATATCCCAAACTTGACAAAGGGGCAGGTGGATATTTTAGGGGCAGTCACAAGAAGCAACACTGCACAAGCTGGAAGCTCTAATACTATAACCCTCGATACATCAGCCTCTGCTGTAGATGGAATATACACGGGAAGCATGATTATATTAACAAGCCGGATTGGAGTATCTCAAAGCAGGATGCTTACCGGGTATGTTGGAGCGACTAAGGTAGCAACTGTTTCTCCGGCTTGGTCGGTTAATCCAGCTATAAATACAGGATTTTCTATTTATCCTGTTATTGCTTCAAACGTTACAACTGGCTATGATTTCACGCAGATAGATTATTCGGCAACGCCCACCATAAATATAATGGCATCATTGGAAAAATATTCTGGTGCATCGGCAAGTCCGGTTATTGGGATTCCATTAGTATTGAGTACAGAAGTGGGCGATTTTTGGAAGACTCAGCCTCCAGCATTTAGCAGTAATGCTACTACAACATATTCCACGGCATTATCAATTACAGGTAGGGCGAGACTTGATTTAATTTCATCATTCTGCGGTGCCACAGGTGGCATACCATGGGTTAGAATTACTATCGATGGTGTGGTATGGGCAACTGATTTAGTCGTAGGTGCAACGACTGCGACTTCTGGATTTGACTTTCCTTTTAATCTACAATGCAATTCATCAATGTTGATTGAACATAAATCTGCGGGAGCATTTTTATCCAACCTCGCAATTTCGTATTCCAAATAGGAGGGTTGATTATGAAAGAAATTTTAAAACAACTTCCTAATGGTGATTGGATGCATGATTATTGGGTGGATGAAAATGGAAATAGAATCGAAGAACCTTATAACACACCTCAAGAATTAATGTCTATAAAATTCAAATATCTTTCTGATTGTCGTGACGCGGAGATTTATAAAACTTTTGTTTATAATGGGAATAAATTTGATTGTGATAAAGAGGCTCGTTCAAATATTGATGACCTTGTATTTGCGCAACAACACGACCCTTCATTTGCTGGACGTATTTGGAATTTGTCTGGTGGTAAGGGATATGTAATGTTAATGTCTGAAGACGTGATTCCGTTCAAAACTGAGTCTGTAAAAGTTAAAGATAATGCTTGGGCTAAATTTGCTATGTTAGCAGGACAATTGCAAATGATAGATTTAAATTCTCCTGATGCTATTGAGTTAATTAATGCGATTGTATGGTGATATTATGAAGATAGAGATATTTTTTTATAAGGGCGATGACACTCTGAGTAAGTTAATTAAATGGCTTACTCAGAAACCATATTCTCACACAGGAATAATCGTAGGCGGATTAACTGTATTTGATACTGATTTTACTAGAGATTTAAGTTTGCGTGATTTACCTTGGAACAAATCTGATATAGATATTATAACACTAAATTTATCTGACGCACAATATGAGGATGCGATAAATTGGATTCGTGGACACAATAGAATTAAATACGATAATTGGGAAAATGTCAGATTTATCTTGGACTATAAAAAATCCAATGGAGTTTATAAATTAAACTGTGTAGAAGCTACTGTTGATTTTTTATGTTCGATTGGTATATTAAACATTATTTATAGAGATGATAATATATCGCCCGGAGATTTATTTAATTTATTAAATGGGAGGATTTGATTACGGCTAAAAAATGGACTAACGAACGAGTAGACGAATATCTAAAACATAACAATATATCATTTCAGAGAATAGATGATTACAAAAATGGTGGAACGAATTTGAAGTTTTTATGTAAAAAATGCAACAAAGAATTTGAACGCAGATGGGATGTTCTAATTTCAAAAGCTAAGAAGTGTCCTCATTGTGAAGGTATGATTCATACGAAATGGAACGATAATATGTTGTGTGACTATATGCTTGAAAAGCAATATGATTTCACAAAATTAGATGAATATAACGGTTGCGATATACAAATGAATTGGTTATGCCATAAATGTAATACTATATTTAAAAGGAATTGGTGGTATGTCACCCAAGGTGTATGTGATTGCCCTAATTGTAAACCAAGCCCCACTCCGAATAAACATACCGATGCGTATATAAACGAAGAAATAAGGATGTTAGATTTAAAATTTAGTAAGGTTGGAACATATGTAAACAATACTAAAAAATTAAAATTAAAATGTAATATTTGTGATAAATATTTTTATAGAGCTTGGGGTGTAATTGTATCGGGCGCAACCGATTGTCCACATTGCACAGGATATAGGACTCACGAAATAATAAAAGAGCAATTTTATAAAAAACTTGAAAAAGATGGTTATATTTTTCTTACAGAGTATGTAAACTCAACAACAAAAGTATTATGTATAGATTCTGAATTTAATTTTTATAAAATTCATCCAACAACGTATCTTAAAAATATATCTCCTAGTAAATGGGTTGGAAATACTTATGCCATGTTTAATTTTGGGTTATGGATGATTGAGAATCAACCACAACAAAAATTGTTAAATGGTCAGATTTGGAATACTACTCATTCAAAATTAAAATTTATATGTCCTATACATGGTGAATATTTTCAATCACCAGTAAATAAAATGAGTCAAGAATACGATTGTCCAAAATGCGGAAAAATATTGGGGCACGGTGTTGGAGAATATAATATAACACGAGCAGAACGTCATAAAGATGAATGGCTTAATATCTCTTGTGTTGTATACAAGATTCAATGTTCCAATGATTATGAATGTTTTTATAAAATTGGAATTACAACTGTAGGTGTAAAAAATAGATTTAGACAATCAAGTACCATGCCATATAAATATGTAATAATTGAAGAAATACACACAAATTTATATGACGCAGTTTATTTAGAAATACAAATGCACCAATTAAATAAAAATAATAAATATGTACCCCAGATTAAATTTGGAGGATATACCGAATGTTTTATTTCTATTAACGAATAAATAGAAAGGAGATGTTATAATGATTTGTTTAAAGCTTGATAATGAAACTGATACGACAGCCATATACCAGTTTTATAAATATAATCAGGGATTACAAGATTACGAACCTGATATTATGAATATTACTCCTTGTAACATTAATGGTAAAGATTATACCCCAGTCAATGGACAAATTATAGTCCAAAAAGACATCATATCGTCACATATAGATAATAAATTATATGAAATGCATTCTACGTTAGAATCAATGTTAAAAGACCAACGGCGCATATTTATGCTATTGATGGAACAGATGGGGTGGTGGGGCTAATGTCTATACGAGAAAAAGTACAATGGTGCATATCAGAGCAAACAAACCTAACAAAACTTGTACATTTAAGAGATTATGGATTGGATATGATTTTATCTAATCCAAACATTCCAGATGAAGACTTCAATGAATCAGACAAAACAGAATTTATTTCGCTAATCAATAGTCGTATCGTTGAACTTGGAGGCGCAATTTGAGAA